>RCMY010000255.1_pt1 | contig 50026 bp, 49 predicted proteins | sample 2041341 | NCBI WGS metagenome assembly RCMY01 (sample SAMN09708234, study PRJNA481090) | Marine sediment metagenome, whole genome shotgun sequencing project.
GGGCGCTGTCATTTGACACGGGCTTCACGGGCACATTGAATTTCATGCTCACCGCACATCCCGAACTTGCCAAAAACGGCGGCTCCATTGTCAATTTTGGATCAGGTGCCGCATTGGACGGGCAACAAAACCAAGCGAGCTACGCCGCAGCAAAAGAAGCAATACGGGGGCTCAGTCGGGTCGCTGCAAACGAATGGGCAAACGACGCCATTCGCGTCAATGTCATCTGTCCGCTGGCACTCACCGAAGGGGTCGCACAGTGGCAGCAAACCCACAGCGATCAATATGATGAAGTGGCCGCAAAAATCCCGCTCAAACGATTTGGCGACCCACAAAAAGATATCGCCCCGATTGTCGCATTTCTGCTCAGCGCTGACAGCCAATATATGACGGGCCAAACATTGATGGCAGACGGCGGCATCATCAAATTGCGCTAAGGAGCAATCATGCGAAGTGCCATTTACGATAAGAAGATTTTCACACCAAGGGTTCTTTTTGGCGACTTGGGTTTCCTGATCAGTCATGCGCCCGCATTGATCCGTGCGGCGCGCAATCCCGAATTGGGACGCAGCTTAACGGGCAAAATCATGATGGTTGTGACCGCGATTAACGGCTGCACCTATTGCACATGGTTTCATGCGCAACAGGCCGTGGCCAGCGGCATGAGCAAGGCGGAGATCAGCGAGATGTTCGATTTGCAATTTGAGGCTTCGGCCACAGAACACGACTTGCCCGCGCTGCTATTTGCACAGCACTACGCTGAAACAAACCGCAAGCCCGACCCAAAAATGATCGCACGACTGGATGCGTTTTACGGGGCGCAAACCGCCAGCGATATTATGCTGATGATCAGGGTCATCTTTTTTGGCAACCTGTTGGGCAATACCTTTGATGCGTTTCCGGAGCGCCTGAAGGGCCAGAAAGCTGAAGGCAGCAGCGCCGTGTTCGAGCTTTTATTCTACATCGGTACATTCTGGCTGATGCTGCCCGCGAATTGGATATTGCAGCGACGGAACGCTGCGCAAGTGTCAGATGTGTCATAGCGATTGCGGAACTGGCTACGTTAAGCGTAGGTTTAAAGACGTCGCGCGGACAAGCAAGCGCCATCCAAAGTAAAGGTAGCTATTCATGACCGATAATCCTTATAAGACTTTGGGCGTCACCAAAGAGGCCTCGCAAGCCGATATCAAAGCGGCTTATCGCAAGCTGGCAAAATCGCTACACCCCGACTTGCACCCGGGCGACAAGACCAAAGAGGCCGCATTTCAGGCCATCACAGCCGCAAACGATATTGTCGGTGATGTTGAAAAACGCAAACGCTTTGACGCGGGCGAAATTGATGCCAGCGGCCAGGAAAAACCCCAGCGCCAATACTACCGCCAACAAACAGGCGCGGATCCGCGAGGCCGCTACGAGTCGCAGGCAGGCTATGAAGACTTTGAGGATTTGTCAGGCGTTTTTTCCGATCTTTTTGGGGCAAATGCGCGAGCGCGGGGTGCGCAGCAGGGCTACGCCGCTGGTGGCGCTGATGTGCGCTACAATCTGGATGTCTCGTTTATGGATGCCGCAATCGGGGCAAAACGCGCGCTGCCCCTGCCCGACGGCAGCGCAATTGACCTGAATATTCCGGCAGGCGTGCGCGACGGCCAATCGCTCAGGCTCAAGGGCAAAGGTCAGGCTGGCATGGGCGGCGGGCCTGCGGGCGACGCCTATATCGAAATCAGCGTTCAAGCACATCCTGTCTTTACGCGCGACGGAAATAACATCGAGGTCGAGGTTCCGATCGGGTTTGACGAGGCCATTCTGGGTGCCAAAATCGACGTGCCCACCCTGTCTGGCAAGGTATCAATGAGCGTGCCAAAGGGGGCGTCAACCGGCCAAAGGCTCCGGCTCAAAGGCAAGGGAATTGCGCCAGCCAAAGGGACGGCTGGTGATCTATATGTGCGCCTCAAGATCGTGACCCCGGCCAAGACCGACACCGAAATGGACGCAATTGCACAGCGGTGGCGCGATCATGTAACCGAAGATCCGCGCGCCAAACTTTGGAGGGCTTTGTGATGATGAATGAACGCGATGTTGTGGCGACAGTGCGCCGGGTTGAACTGCACGAGCTACGGCTTTGGATCAGCGAGGGCTGGATCAGGCCCGTAAGCAGCGATGGTGGCCCGGTATTCGATGATCTTGACGTCGCACGTATCAGGCTGGTCTGCGACCTGCGCACCGATATGTCGCTGTCGGACGATGCGGTCCCTGTCGTGCTCTCTTTGCTGGATCAGGTGCACGGATTGCGCCGCGAGTTGCGCATTTTGGCAGAGGCCGTTGATACCCTGCCTGCGGACATCAAGCTGGCCATCGTCAATGCCCGTAAAGCGCCGCGTTAACACAGATCAAGGCGTGTCAACGCACGCGCGCGTATAAATCCCTCAGTTGAATTTTTCAAATAGGGGTACGTCATGGAAGTCGCAGATGTTGAAAAGGTCACGATCATAGAGGTGCCCGAAGCCGTTGGTGTGTTTGATACATTCGATGACTTTCAAAAGGCGTTTTATGATCTGCGCATGGTCGGGTTTAGCCGCTATGATCTGAGTGTTTTGGGCAGTGACGATGCGCTGCGCGAAAAACTGGGCGATGCTTACTGGCGCACTGAAGGGCTAGAGGACGATCCGCGCGTGCCACGTGCCGCCTTTGTATCGCAAGAGGCCATGGGTGAATTAGAAGGTGCCATTATCGGCGGCGCTTTTTTCATTCCATCGTATGTTGCGATGGTTGCAATGGCGGCTGCGGGCGGTGCTGCGATCGCGACGGCTGCGGCAGTTGCAATTGTGGGCGTACCTGCGGCGGCGATTGGCGTGCTTTTGGCGCGTCGGGTGAACCAGCATCACAAAGAGTACTACGCCGGTCAGATCACGCGGGGCGGTATCCTGCTGTGGGTGCGGGTTGCCGACAAAGAGCGTGAAAAACTTGCGGTTGACCTTCTCAAAGCCCACTCTGGAAAAGACGTTCACGTGCATGACTGGAGTATTTGAGATTTCAATCACCGCGCGCCTCGGGACACCATAACACGTAATCAAATCGAAAAAGCGGCTCCGTTACAACAGAGCCGCTTAACTTTCTAGCGCGGCGTAAACCACCTCAACGCCCGATCACAAGAACCTGCGCCACGCGTTTTTCATCGCGTCACCCAAATCGTCCCAAGCGGTTTCAACGCCTTTTGCCAAATCTTTCCACGCATCGCCCTGCGCCGCTGTAAACTCTTTCATGCGGACTTCTGCCTCGTCCTGCTTTGCTTGCAGCTTGCTCACCTCATCAAGGTATTTCAGCTTTGCATCTGCTTGGGCTTTGTCCGCCTTGGCTTGCATTTCCGCAATCTGGGCTTTCCATTCGGCTAATTGGGCCTCGAATTTTTCCTGATAAACTTGTTTCTTATCCATAACATACCACCTTTCTCTGTTCTTAAACGGGTATCGCGGTGTGTGTGGTTGCGCGTTTGTAATTCTCGGCAGTTTCCTGAGCGACCTCAATCTCGTTGTTGATCGCACAATTGACACAACTGGTCATCAGATCTGCGTAATCCCTTGCGTCGTCGACAAGCCGTTCCATCGCATGTGTTTGCCACCCCAGAAGAACGCTCATCGCATCTGCGGGGTTTTTCATCCCGGCTTTTGCAAACTGGTTGGCGGTATCAAACGCCGCACGGGTCGCTGTATCGCGTCGCTTGAGCCAAGCCGCGTAAAACTTTTCCGTTTCCTTTAAAAACTGATTCTGCGTCGCCTGAAAATGTTTGGTTTGCGGCGCCATGGCCGGATTCAATGAGAACACGACCTGCGCAGCATTCAGCGCGTTTTCTATGGCATCGTTCTCGGCGAAGTTAGCAAACTTTGTCATCTGATTGTCCTTTTCTACCCATGAATGATCTCACCGGAACCATTGACCATATCACCCTGCCCCGCATTAACTTGGGGCAATGAACACGTCTCACTTGCGCGCACAGCGGGCGACCCCGTTGACCGAAGTTAATGCGCAGCGACGCCCCTCCTCTCATCGTTATTTTACGGATGCTCGCAAAATTCAAACCTTGAGAGGCCACGATGTCACATGAAAAAGATATGGCTACCGATCCCGAACAGGACCTGAAGTCGCGGTTTCCGACCGCATATACAATTCTATTCGCCCTCATCATTTTTGTCGCCGCACTGACGTGGCTCATTCCCGCCGGGCAATATGACCGCGCGATGAATGACGACGTGGGCCGCGAAATTGCGGTCGCGGGCAGCTACCAACAGGTTGATCCAAACCCGCAAGGCTTTGTCGATGTGATGATCGCGCCGATTGCGGGGTTCTATGATCCCGACAGCTATATGGCGAACGCAATCGACGTGGCGCTGTTTGTGCTTTTCTTAGGTGGCTTCTTGGGTGTGGTGAACGCCACAGGGTCGATTGACACAGGCATCCGCGCGGCAATGACCCGCATGCAGGGACGCGAAATCTGGATGATCCCGATTATGATGTCGCTGTTTGCCATTGGCGGCACAACTTACGGCATGGCCGAAGAAACACTGGCTTTTTACGCCATTCTCGTGCCGGTCATGATTGCTGCGGGCTACGACGCCGTGACAGGTGTGGCGATTATTCTGATCGGCGCAGGCATCGGCGTGCTTGGCTCGACAATCAACCCGTTTGCAACCGTCATCGCGGCAAATGCGGCGGGGATTCCGTTCACCGATGGCATTGTGCTACGTCTGGTCATCTTGCTGGGCGGTCTGGCAATCTGTGCAGGCTACGTGATGCGGTATGCGCAACAGGTCAAACAAGACCCCGCGCGCTCTGTCGTGGCAAAACAAGCCGCGGCCCACCGCCGTCTGTTTTTGTCTGACACCACCCAAGACGCTGACAGTACACTGACTGGCACGCAAAAGCTCATCCTCGTACTGTTTGCCGCGACCTTTGCCGTGATGATCTGGGGCGTCTCCACCCAAGATTGGTGGATGGCCCGCATGAGTGCCTTGTTCCTTGGCAGTGCCATCGTGATCGGCGTGGTCGGGCGCATGGGCGAGAAAAAACTGACGGGTGCCTTTGTTGACGGCGCACGCGACCTGCTGGGCGTGGCGCTTGTTGTCGGGCTCGCGCGTGGCATCGTGGTGATCATGGAGCAAGGACTGATCGCCGACACCATCCTGCATAGCGCCGAACAAACGCTGGGCGGCTTGGGCAATCTGGCTTTCATCAACCTGATGTTCTGGATCGAAATCGGCATGAGCTTTTTCGTGCCATCGTCCTCAGGTCTTGCCGTGCTGTCGATGCCAATCCTTGCACCACTTGCGGACTTCGCAGGCGTCGGGCGCGACTTGGTTGTAACCGCGTTCCAATCCGCTAACGGGCTGGTGAACCTGATCAACCCAACCTTTGCCGTCGTGATCGGCGGCTTGGCTATCGGCCGTGTGTCCTATGACCGCTGGCTCGTCTTTATCTGGCCACTGATGCTGATCCTGCTGGTGTTTATCAGCGCAGCCCTCAGCATCGCTGCAATCGTTTAACGAGAGGAAACACCATGTCCGACCATAAACTAGGCGTTCATTCCGAGAGCGGAAAATTACGGCAAGTCATCGTTTGCCGCCCGGGTCTGGCACACCGCCGCCTGACCCCCGACAACTGTAGCGATCTGCTGTTCGACGATGTGTTCTGGGTCAAACAAGCGCAAAAAGACCACGATGCCTTTGCCGACGCCATGCGTGCGGAAGGGGTCGAGGTGCTGGAAACTGGCGCGATGCTGGCGCAGACATTGGAAATCCCCGAAGCCCGCAAATGGGTGCTCGACCACCGTGTCTCCGCCAATGATGTGGGCGTCGGTATGCGCCGCGTCCTGCGCGATTGGCTAGATCAACTCTCGGGGGAAAAACTGTCGGAATACCTGATCGGCGGCCTGACTGTGGGCGATCTTCCGTTCAAAGTCAGCGGCATGTTCGGCAGCTATCTGGGCCATCACGGCTTCATCCTGCCACCGCTGCCAAACTTCCTGTTCACCCGCGACAACTCCGCTTGGATCTACGGGGGCGTCACGCTGAACCCGATGTATTGGCAAGCCCGCAGGCCCGAGACATTGTTGACAGCGGCGATTTACAAATACCACCCGAAATTTGCAGGCGAGGTCGAAGTGATCTGGGGCGATCCAACCCAAAACTACGGATTAGCCACACTCGAAGGCGGCGACATTATGCCCGTGGGCAACGGGGCTGTGCTGGTCGGCATGGGCGAACGCACCTCGCCGCAAGCGGTTGGCCTCTTGGCGCAAGCTCTGTTCGCTCAAGGGCGCGCAACCCGCGTCGTGGCCTGCCAAATGCCAAAATCCCGCGCGGCCATGCACCTTGATACCGTATTCACCTTCTGCGGTGGCGATGTAGTGACCAGTTTCAAAGAGGTCGCCGACGAGATGACCTGCTACGATCTGCACCCCGGTGAAGGCTCAAAATCGCTCGATATGCGCCACGACAAACGCCCGATGTTTGACGTCGTGGCCGATGTGATGGGGTTCAAAAAACTCAACGTGGTGCCAACCGGCGGCTCCGATCCGTTCGAGCAAGCCCGCGAGCAGTGGAACGACGGCAACAACGTGCTCGCGCTGCGCCCCGGCGTGGTCATGGGTTACGACCGCAACGACGACACCAACGCCGCCCTGCGCGCCAATGGAATCGAAGTGATCGAAATGCCGGGCGCGGAACTCGGACGTGGACGCGGCGGCAGTCGCTGCATGTCCTGCCCCACCATCCGCGACGCTGTATAACAAGGAATATCACCATGGCTTTTAACCTAAAAAACCGCCACTTTCTGACCCTGCGCGACTTTAGCCCCAAGGAAATCGGCTTTCTGCTCAAACTCTCCGCCGACCTGAAGGCCGCAAAATATGCAGGCACCGAAGTGCCACTGCTCAAAGGCCGCGAAATCGCGCTGATCTTCGAGAAAGACAGCACCCGCACGCGCGTCGGTTTTGAGGTCGCAGCACACGATCAAGGGGCGACCGTCACCTATCTAGGCCCGCAGGGCAACCACATGGGCCACAAAGAATCTGTCAAGGATACCGCCCGCGTGCTGGGCCGCGTTTACGACGCGATCGAGTATCGTGGCTTTGGCCAAGAGATCGTGCAAACGCTTGCCGACTGGTCCGGCGTGCCCGTCTACAATGGCCTCACGGATGAATTCCACCCAACCCAGATTCTTGCGGATTTCCTGACGATGCAGGAACACGCGGAAAAGCCACTGCGCGAAGTATCTTATTGTTTCATGGGCGACGCGGGCAACAATATGGGCGATAGCTTGCTGATTGGCGGGGCCAAAATGGGCATGGATGTGCGGCTCTGCGCGCCCAAATCGCTCTGGCCCAATCAGGCCATTCAGGATGAAGCACAAACCGTTGCCAATGATACCGGCGCAAAAATCCTGCTCACCGAAAACGTGGATGAGGCGGTCAAAGGCGTCGATTTTGTCTATACAGACGTCTGGGTGTCGATGGGCGAAGCCAAGGAGAAATGGGCCGAGCGGATCAAGCTATTGACGCCTTACCAAGTGAACGCCGGGGTGATGGCAAAGACGGGCAATCCACGCGCGAAATTCATGCACTGCCTGCCCGCCTTCCACAACACAGACACCCAAGTGGGCAAAGATATTCAAAGCCAATTCGGCATCAACTGCATGGAGGTGACCGACGAAGTATTCGAGAGCGCCGCGTCGATTGTGTTCGATCAGGCCGAAAACCGGATGCACACGATAAAGGCGGTTTTAGTCGCCACATTGGGGGCCTGATATGCTTGTCGTCGCAGCCCTTGGGGGCAATGCACTGCTCAAACGCGGGCAACCGCTGACGGCCGAGAACCAGCGCGCCAATGTGCGGATCGCGGCAAAGTCGCTGGCCGAGATTGTGCGCGCCGGCCACCAGCTTGTGATCACCCACGGCAATGGCCCGCAGGTCGGTTTACTTGCGCTGCAAGGGGCCGCATATAAACCCGTTGATCCCTACCCGCTCGACGTGCTGGGCGCAGAAACCGGCGGCATGATCGGCTATATGATCGAGCAAGAACTCGAGAACGCGCTGGATCACGCACAACCCGTCGCCACCTTGCTCACACAAGTTCTGGTCGACAAAAATGACCCCGCGTTTCAAACCCCGACCAAGTTCATCGGCCCCGTTTATACCCGCGAAGAGGCGGAAACGCGCGCCAGGGCCGCAGGGTGGTCCATCGCGCAAGACGGCGACAAATGGCGGCGTGTTGTGGCCTCGCCCGTGCCGCAAGAAATCCCCGACATGCGCGTGCTGGAACTTCTGCTGGCGCAAGGCGTGATCGTGATCTGCACAGGCGGCGGCGGCATCCCCGTGCTGCGGCAACCAGACGGCAGCCTGATCGGCGTCGAAGCCGTGATCGACAAAGACGCGGCAAGCGCACTTTTAGCGCGAGACCTCAAGGCAGACGCGCTGCTTTTGCTGACAGACGTTGACGGGGTCTATCGCGATTTTGGCACTGCAACCCAAGAACGCATCGGCACCCTGACACCAAAAGAGGCGCGCGCGCTTGACCTGCCAGCGGGATCAATGGGGCCAAAAATACAAGCCGCAGCCGACTTCGCCGATCATGGTGGATTGGCAGGTATCGGGCGCTTGGATCAAGCCGCCCTAATTTTGGAAAAACAGGCAGGCACTTGCGTGACGCAAAGCTAGCCAATGCAGAAAGGAATTTGAAAATGAGCAATAATCTTGGAGCACTACAACGCATCTGGTGGGTTTTTCTGCTACGCGGTATCGCGGCCATCGGCTTTGGCATCATGGCCTTTTCATGGCCCGCTTTGACACTGTCAATTCTGGTTGTGTTGTTCGGCGCATACGCATTCGCCGACGGCGTTTTGGGCTTGGTTGACGCAATCCGCTACCGTGAATGGTTGCCGCGCGTCTGGCCTCTTGCTCTTGATGCGATCTTGGGCATCGTTGTTGGTCTGCTGACCCTGTTCTGGCCGGGCGTGACTGCCGTGTTTTTGCTGATGTTCATTGCGGCATGGGCGGTTGTCGGTGGCCTGCTGCGGATCATTCTTGCGTTCCAAATTCGCAAAGAGATCACCGGCGAGTGGATTTTGATTGCGGGTGGTGTTCTGTCCATTCTCTTTGGTGGCCTGCTCGTCGCGATGCCGCAAGCTGGCCTGATGACGCTTGTTTGGATCATTGGTTTTTACGCTGTTGTATTTGGCGGCTTGTTCATTTTCCTGGCACTGCGTTTGCGCAAACTGGGCCGCGACGTTGCCATCCCAGTCACCTGATCACCCTGCAAAGAAAGCCCAGATAATGCAAACCGCCCCTCAAGACCCTCTCACTAACGGCGCCGTCGTGGCAATACGCGGCGGCGTTGTGGATGTCGCGTTCCCAGATGTGGTGCCAAACATCGGCGCACGTCTAGAGGTCGGCCGCATCACGCTAGAGGTCGCCTCGCTGATCGGCGCAGGCGCGGTGCGCTGTATCGCACTGGGTGCTGTGCGCGGTTTGGGCTTGGGCGAGGTTGTCACCGCAACAGGACGCGGCATCGAGGTGCCCGTCGGCGAGGCGGTGCTGGGCCGGATGCTCAACGTCTTTGGCGAACCGCTCGACGGCCTGCCCGCACCCGTGACCGATATACGCCGCCCAATTCACCAACCACCCCCGCCGCTATCCGAACGTGTTTTACGCGCAGAGGTGCTTGAGACCGGCATCAAAGCAATCGACCTTTTATCCCCTATCGAGCGCGGCGGAAAAACCGGACTATTTGGCGGCGCGGGCGTCGGCAAGACAGTCTTGCTCAGCGAACTCATCCACAACACCGTTGAACATCACCACGGCGTCAGCCTGTTTTGCGGCATCGGTGAACGCTCGCGCGAGGCCGAAGAGTTGTGGCGCGAAATGGGTGATGCGGGCGTGCGCAACAAAATGGTCATGCTGTTCGGCCAGATGAACGAAGCGCCCGGCGTGCGCTTTCTGGTGGGCAAATCAGCGCTGACAATGGCCGAATACTTCCGCGACGACCGCGAACAGGATGTGCTACTTCTGATCGACAACATTTTCCGCTTTGTGCAAGCAGGATCCGAAGTGTCGGGACTGCTTGGGCGCATGCCGTCCCGCGTCGGGTATCAGCCAACATTGGCGACCGAACTGGCAACCTTGGAAGAACGCATCGCCTCGACGCCCAAGGGGTCGATCACGTCGATTCAAGCGGTCTATGTGCCTGCCGACGACTTCACCGATCCGGCAGCAGCACATATCTTTTCGCATCTTTCAGCCTCGGTGGTCTTATCGCGCAAACGGGCCAGCGAAGGATTATATCCCGCCGTTGACCCGCTGGCATCAACTTCTGTCATGCTGACCCCCGCAGTCGTCGGGCAGCGGCATTATGACATCGCGCGCGGCGTGCGGCGCACATTGGCAGAATACGAGGACCTGCGCGACATCATCGCCATGCTGGGGATCGAAGAACTGTCAGCCCAAGACCGCGCCGTGGTTGCGCGCGCACGACGGCTCGAACGGTTCTTGACACAACCGTTCTTTACGGTCGGTGCCTCGGCCGGCACCTCGGGCAAGATGGTCCCTGTCGCCGACACACTGGATGGCTGCGAAACGATCCTGTCCCAAACAGAATTCGCGCACCCCGAAAGTGCGTATTACATGATCGGCGGTCTTGATGATCTGGCAAAGGTGGCAGCATGAGCATAGCATCCGAGATGCAAATCTACCTGCGCCTGCCCTCCAAGGTGCTGTTTGACGGGGCGGCCACACAAGTGAAAGCCCAAGCCGCAGATGGCAGCTTTGGCATCCTGCCCAACCACGTGGATTTTGTGACGGCATTGGTGCCATCTGTGTTATTAATCACGCAACCAGACGGCCAAGAACGGTTCTTCGGGATCGACGAAGGGTTACTGGTCAAGAAAGGCCACAAAGTCGAAATCGCAGTGCGCCGCGCGGTGCAAAGTGACGATCTGGATAGCCTTGGCGCAACCGTGGACGGTAGTTTCGCGGGTCTTGAAGACGAAGAAAAAGTCGCGCGCGCCGCACTCTCACGCCTGGAGGCGGACATGGTGCGCCGCTTTGGCACTCTCAGAAAGCCACGCCAATGAACAATAACGAAGACAAATCAGCCAAGGACATCGGCAAGGATGCGCGCCGCATGAAAGACGCCCGCGACAACCCCGGACCAAGTCCGCTGCGGGGCATCGGCACCTTTGGCATGATCGGCTGGTCAATCGCGGTGCCCACCGTTGGCGGCGCGCTGATCGGATTATGGCTCGATAAAGTGATGCCAAAAGACCTGTCATGGACCATCGCACTGCTGTTGGGCGGCTTGGCGTTGGGCATTCTCATCGCATGGAGCTGGATTGAAAAAGAAGGAAAACGGAAATGATTGACCTTGACTGGATGCTGCTCGGATGGGGCGTATTAGTAGGCGCTTTTGCAGGTGCGGTGTATTTCGCAGGGCTGGCATGGGGCATGAAAATCGCCCTGCGCACAGGCCGCCCAACCCCTGTGCTGCTGCTGAGCGGCGCGTTACGGATCGGCGCATTGCTCGGCGCAGGCTGGGGCGTGTCAGGCTTGGGTGCCACCGCGATAGCGGGCTTCGCACTGGCGTTTTTGCTGATGCGAACAGGCGTCATGGCCGTCGCACGACATCCCGTATCAGACGGGGCCACACTATGGAACTGACCCCCGACGAGACCATCATCTTCACCCTGCACGGCATCGCAATCACCGCGACAGTCGTCAACACTTGGGTGATCATGGCACTGCTCACAGCGGTCTCGATGTGGATCACCCGCAACCTGCGCCCCGATGTGCCGCCCAACCGCTGGCGGACCACACTCGAAGTCATCGTGAATCTTATCGTCAGCCAAATCGAAGAGATCACCGAACGCCACGACCCGCGCATCCTGTACTTCGTTGGCACGTTGTTCCTGTTCATCGTGACAGCAAACCTCGCCACGGTCATTCCAGGGTTCGACACGCCCACAGCCTCACTCTCCACAACCGCCGCCTTGGCGCTTTCGGTGCTGATCGCGGTGCCTGCTTTCGGCATCGCAAGCCGTGGAACGCTTGGCTACCTCAAGACCTATCTGGAACCCTCGGTCTTCATGCTGCCGTTCAACATTATCAGCGAATTTTCGCGCGGGATTTCACTCGCGATCCGCCTGTATGGCAACATCATGAGCGGTGCTGTGATCGGTGTGATCCTGCTCAGTGTCGCGCCCTTCTTCTTCCCTGTGGTCATGGACATGCTGGGCCTGCTCACAGGCGTGATCCAAGCCTACATCTTCGCCATTCTCGCCACTGTCTACATCTCATCCGCCACGGCCACGCCACCTGAAACCAAAGAGGAAACACCATGACCGACCTAGCCATTATCGCAGCCATTTCAATTTTCACCGCAGGGCTTACCGTCTCGTTCGGGGCACTTGGGCCTGCCCTTGGTGAAGGACGCGCCGCCTCAACCGCCCTGAATGCAATCGCACAACAACCCGACGCGGCAGGCACGCTCTCGCGCACCCTGTTCGTCAGCCTTGCCATGATTGAATCGACCGCGATCTACTGTTTCGTCGTCGCAATGATCCTGCTGTTCGCCAACCCGTTCTGGAACGCGGCCTTAGCTGCAGCAACACAAGGAAGCTAACCCCATGTCGATTGACTGGATCACCGTCGGCGCACAGATCCTTAACTTTCTGGTGCTTGTCTGGCTGCTCAAGCGGTTCCTGTACCGCCCGATCCTTGACGGGATCGACGCGCGTGAAGCCGAAATCGCAACACGCATGGGCGAGGCGGCCCAAGTGCGCGAAACCGCGCAGGCATCACAAGCCAAGTATAAAGCCGAGGTGGCAGCCCTTCAGGCGAGCCGCGCCGAGATGCTGCAAGAGGCACGCGAAACCGCTCAAACAGAGCGTGATTTGATGCTGACACAGGCACGCGCGCGCATCGCCAAGGAACAAGCCGAACGCGAAAACCTGCGCGCCGAGGAAGCCCGCGCATATAGCGCAAGTTTACACCAAACTGGTGCCGCCGCACTGCTCGCGCTGACCCGCAAAGCGCTGACAGATCTGGCCGACGAAACCTTCGAGCAACGGATCGTATCCCACACTGCCAAACAAATCAGGGATCGGGCGGATGATCTGCGCGACGCCGCAGGTGACAGCCTCAAGGCTACCGTGCTCACCCGCGACCCGCTCCCTGACGCAGAACAGGTGCTGCTACGCAAGGAATTCGCAACCGCTCTTTCAGGCTTTACGTTAGATTTCAAAACCAACCCCGCCATGTCAACGGGCCTGAACCTGCGACTGGGCGGCGCACAGGTTGAATGGACCTTGGACAGCTACCTGACGGGCCTCGACGACGCGCTGGACGACATGTCACGCGAAGCGGCACAAAAAGGACTTTCCAATGCCGCCTGATTTTCTGCAAGCGCTGCTCGACCTGCCGCCACCCGACCCCAAAATCAGTGAAATCGGCCATGTGTCAGAGGTCGCCGACGGCATCGCCATCGTCACAGGGCTCGCGCGCGCCTTGGCCGACGAAGTGCTCGAATTTGCATCAGGCGTGCAAGGGATCGTCTTTGACCTTGAACCCGACAGATTAGGCGTTGTGCTGCTCGGCCCCTCAGAAAACATCGCGCCACATGAAGACGTGCGGCGCACGGGCCGCGTCATTAGCGTGCCGGTTGGCCCCGCCCTTTTGGGGCGGGTCGTCGACGCACTTGGCCGCCCACGCGATACCAACGGGCCAATCAACACCTCACAGATGCGGCCAATAGAGGCCGAAGCCCCCGACATTCTACACCGCAAAGCGGTCGCGCGCCCCCTCGCCACAGGGCTCAAGGCGGTCGATGCCGCCGTGCCTGTAGGCTTAGGGCAGCGCGAGTTGATTATCGGCGACAGACAAACCGGCAAAACCTCAATCGCGGTGGATACGATCCTGAACCAACGCGACACAGGCGTGATCTGCATCTATTGCGCGATCGGACAGCGCGGCGATGCGGTGGCAAAGGTGATCGGCGCAATCCAGGACGGCGGTATGATGGATCAGACCGTGATCATTTCGGCGGGCGACGAAGACGCGCCCGGCCTCTCCTACATCGCGCCCTATGCGGCGATGTCCGTGGCCGAAAGCTTTGCCGACAAAGGCCATGATGTCTTGATTATACTGGATGATTTGACCCACCATGCACATTCCTACCGCGAACTCTCCCTGTTGCTACGTCGCCCACCGGGCCGCGAGGCCTTTCCGGGCGACATCTTTTATGTGCACGCCCGCCTGCTGGAACGCGCCGGTCAATTCACCGACGGTCACGGCTCGATCACCGCCTTGCCGGTGGTCGAGACGCAAGCCGAAAACCTGTCAGCCTACATTCCGACCAACCTGATCTCAATCACCGACGGGCAGATTTACCTGTCGCCCCGACTGGTCCGCACCAACCAGTTTCCGGCTGTGGATTTGGGCGTTTCGGTCAGCCGTGTGGGCGGCAAGGCGCAAGCACGAGCGTTTCGCGAGGTCGCGGGAAACCTGCGCGTGACCCTATCACAATTCGAAGAACTGGAAGAATTCGCCCGCTTTGGCACAAGGCTCGATGATGACACGCGCGCGCGACTGGCACGCGGTGCGGCGGTGCGCGCAGCCTTGCGACAACCTGAACGTGACCCCATGGCCGCAAACGAACAACTCGCCGTGCTGGTCGCCGCAATGGAAGGACTGCTTGACGGCATGAGCGAGGGCGAGGCCGCGACGGCAATGCAGGCAATCAGACTTGGCATCCGCAAAGATGACCAAGGGCTCGCCAAAACAATTGCCCAGAACGAGCCGCTGACAAAAGACGCGCGCGCACAAATGACCGATGCAGCGCGCCGTGCAATTTCCCGAAAGGCGCAGGACAATGGCACAGACGCTTGAAAAACTGACCCGCCGCACCGACACAATGGGCAGCATCCGCAGCATCGTGCGCACGATGAAAACCATGTCGGCCATAAACGCGCTGCCCTACGAGCAAGCCGCAACGAGCATCGAAAGCTACCGCGCCACGGTTTTGCAAGGGTTCCACGCCTTCGTGCAGGCCAATGGACCCCTGCCCGTGGATGACGGACACGGCGCGTTACCCGTCGTGATCGTCTTTGGCTCCGACCACGGGCTTTGCGGAAACTATAACGAAATCGTAGCAATTGAGGCCGCAGCGATCTGCACACCCACATCACGGGTCATCTGCGTCGGCGCACAAATGCAAGACGCGCTACAAGGGCAAAGTATCACGCCCGAAACGACCCTGCTGCCACCCGCAACAGTGGACGGGCTGGCGCGGCTCGCGGGCAAACTGATCACCGTCCTCGACAGCCTGCGCAAACACTCCATCAGCGTCACACTGGTCTTCACCACGCGCGCGGCACATGCACAACAACAGCCAACAACACAGCGGCTCTTGCCGCTTGATGCAACAATGACCACCGGGTTTTCCCAAAATCCATGGGGCTCGCGCAGCCTGCCACACTTTCGCCTCCCGCCCGACCGCCTCTTTGCAGCCCTGATCCGCAGCTATCTTTTCGCAGGGTTATACCGCGCCGCAGCCGAGGCGATGGTGACCGAAAACGCCGCGCGACTGGCACGGATGCAACAGGCGGAACGATCCGTCGACGAACAATTAGACGACCTCACAAGCGAAATGCGGTCAGTGCGGCAAAGTGAGATCACAACCGAGCTTTTGGACGTCATCATCGGATTTGAAGCCCTCAAAGAGCGAGTCAAACGTAAATCACCCAAACGGGCAGCAAAGGTAACGTCGTAAATAACCCCGCTTTATGACAAAAAGTTAACCACGGGCAATGCGGTGGCAGCGGGGATGACCAATCTGGAGAGAACACGACCCTGCACCATCCAAAAGGAAAAGTGATGCTCTATCTTGATATTCCGTCGCCACGAGACATTGGCGAACTCGATCTTATCCGCTCGGACGCTTGTGTCTCGATCTATCTTGCAACCACCCCGCTGACGCAAGACATCGGCCAAAGCCGTACGCGGCTGACCCAAATGGTCAAAGACGCGATCCAGAAACTGGAAACCGCTGGCGTCGAAAAACGGCGTATCTGGCCGATGCAGGAACACTTTGAAGCGGTGATCGCAGACGATGATTTCTGGGCACATCAGGCCCATTCGCTCGCACTCTTCGCGACACCAACACAGTTGCGCACCTACCGCCTGCCCAATGAATTGCACGAAATGTCCACCGTTTCGGACCGTTTCCACCTCAAGCCCCTGCTGCGCGCGACCACATTTTCACATGCGGCCCATGTGCTCGCTCTCTCGGAAAACGATGTGCGCCTGATCGAAGTCTCGGCCAATTTGCCGGCGGTAAAAGTGACCGTGCCCGACATGCCAAAAGACGCCGCAACCGCAGTTGGTAAGGCGTCGATCAACGTCAGCGGTGCGGGGCTTCGTATTCAGGGCATGGAGGGCCAGAAGGTCCGACTGGCCCAATATATCCGCAAAATTGACGCCGCATTGCGCCCCGTGCTTGCCGCCTCAAACATCCCCGTCATCCTCGCCGCAACACAGCCGGTCGCCGCACTTTTCCGGTCACTCACCAGCTTCCCCGTGCTTGAGGCAACCATCGAATGCTCGCCAGATAAAATGAGCGAAGCCGAGCTCGCCAAAGCTGCGCGTCCCATTCTTGATGCGCACTACGCAGAGCAGTTGGCGGGGTTCCACAGTCTATTCAACGCGCGCAAGAGCGAAGGCCGTGCCACAACCGATATCGCCGACGCCGCAAGGGCCGCCACCTTTGGCGGGATCGACACGCTGCTGGTTGATATCGACACCCTTGTGACGGGCACCATTGATGAGGCGACAGGATCAGTCACGTTCTTGCCTGATGGCGACGTGAACGGGTACGGCGTTGTGGATGAAATCGCAGCGCGCGGATTGCGCAGCGGGGCGCGCGTTCTTGCCGTGCGTAAACAAGACATTCCAGACGATATGCCATTGGCCGCGATCCTGCGCTATCCCGTCTAACACAACAGGCGTGGCGGGGTGTCATTGATGATACCCCCCACAACCCGACGCTAATTCTACACCACGTAGCGACCCCTCTGGGAGGTAAAAGATGCTGGTAAGCCGCATCATGCGAAACCCCGTCACGACGATCACGCCCGACACATCTGTGCGGACCGCGGCCGCCCTGATGAGCGAAATCAAAATCGGCGCCCTGCCGGTCTGCGATGGCGAGCGCCTTATCGGGATCATCACCGATCGCGACATCGTTGTACGCTGGGTCTCCCGGATGTGCGTGGATTGTCCGGTGGGGGTCATCATGACGCCAAACGTCATGACCTGCACCCCTGATCATTCCATCGAGCAAGCAGCCCACCTCATGTCAGGCCAACAAATCAGGCGGCTCATGGTCATGGACCCACTTGGAAAAATCGCAGGCATTGTGACATTGGGCGATATCGCAAACGACGGAAACGAAGATCTCGCGGGTCAAACGCTCGGCGAAATCGTAGAGCAACGCGGCCGCTACTAATCCAGCTGAACCAGTATCTCGTGCTGAAAGGCCTCAAGGTCAATACCAGCAATGTCACACAATGCGGGCAGATCGCACAATTCAATCTCAATATGGCTTGGATGGGCAATAATGCCATCACGCTCGAAACGACGCATGGTGCGGCAAACATGCACATTGCTCAGACCGGTGAATTCACCGACCTTTTGCTGGGTCATCGGAAAACTGAAACGGGCATCATCCGCCTGCCCTATCGCTTCCAGACGCACATAAAACTCCAGCAACGCATAGGCGACACGGCTCGCCGCACTGCCTTTCCCCAACCGCAACAACAACTCCGCAGTACGGGCTTGGGTGCGCACAATCTCCCCCGCCATCAACTCGCGTAGCTCTACCAATTCGGGTGCAGGACCATTGGCATGCGGCGGCCTGATATTGATATACTTCACGACACTCAACGCCTCGACCGAACACGCAGCCACAGGCGCATTGACCGCACCAATCAGCGCAAAATCCCCCGGCAGCATCACATCAATAATCTGGATCTCGCCATCAGGCAGCATCTTTGACAGCGCCATCCACCCCTCCAGCAAAAGGATCGCATGATCTGCAAACCCGTCTTCCTGAATGATGGTCCTCCCTTTGGGGGCAGTCTCGATAACGGATTGCGCCTGCGCCAGCATATAACTCTCGGCAAAGCTCTGAACAGCCAACAGTTTGGCAGGCTTTCCACGCAATTGCATATCCAAGACCCTTTCAAGAAGTTCGCGCACATACACGGTAGACGGTGCAACTACGTCACCGGCATTGATAGCAGAGTATTTCCATAGTCACCAGCAAAGCTCAGCATCAAGATTGTTGTGCCACAGACACCTGAATTGATGACAGCTTAATCCAGATCAACGACGCAATGACCGTCACTATGCTTAAGTCCGATAAGCATTTTGACCAAATGCCCGCTGCAACTGCACATCCCTATGGACACAAACCCATGAAAACAAACATGTTATTGCCGTTCTTCATCATTGCCTTCGGGTGGGGCTGGGCACTTGTGGCGATCATTCTGCTCTTTCCAGAAAAGGTCGAAACCCTGTTTGGCGCACTCTCAAGCACGAACCCGCTGTTCATTCTCGCCGTCTACGCGCCCGCACTCAGCGCCTTTGTGCTGGTGCTTTATAGTGGTGGCCCAAGTGCGCTGAAACGGTTTCTCTCGCGGTTCCTGCTATGGCGGGTCCACTGGGGCTGGTATCTGTTTATGCTCGCAGGGATTCCCGTTTTGTTTGCCATATCAAACGCGATGAACGGCACCCTTTTCGCCACGCCATTCCCGTTTAACAGCGTCGGCGCAGCCCTGTCCGCCGTGGCCTTTATGATGGTCCTTGGCCCGATGGAGGAATTCGGATGGCGCGGTGTTGCACAACCACTTCTGCAACGTCGTCTCGCCCCTATTTGGGCGGCGATCATTCTGGGCATCATCTGGGGCATCTGGCACCTGCCCGCATTCCTGCTGAGCGGCGTTCCGCATAGCAGCCTGTCATTCCTGCCCTTTTTCATCGCGGCCATCGCGATCTCCATCATCATCACACCGATGTTCAACGCCTCTGGCGGCAGCATCCTATTGCCCGCATTGATGCACGGGCAGTTAAACACACCGCTTATCCCAAATGTGGAACCCTACAATACCATCGTGTTCAGCGCAGCAGCCCTTGTTATCATCTGGCTGCACCGCAAAGCGATGTTCGATCCGTCCAGCGGCGTAAAGCAGGTCATTCCCGTACATTGATCCGGATCAATCCAACTTTTGATACGTCCATGTATACTTGATTTTTACTCAGGAGGCTAAGATGCAAGGATTGCGCACAGGACTACTACTCGCAGCATTTAGCGGCTTGCCCGCGATGGCACAGGACATCTCGCAGGGCGAATACCTTTATCAACATCACTGCGCGACCTGCCATGGGCTCGACGCGACTGGCACCGGCCCGATGGCCCCCATTTTATTGGTGCAGCCGACAAACCTGACCCAGTTGCAGCAAAACAACAAGGACGACTTTCCCCTGACCCGCGTCATTTGGCGGATCGACGGACGTGACCCGCTGGTCAGCCACGGATCACAAATGCCGGTCTACGGCGACTTTTTTGAAGGGAATGACATCTTCTTAAAAACTCAATCCGGCCAGCCGATCATGACCAGCCAACCGGTGGTCGATCTCGTCACCTACCTGCAAACACTCCAGCAATAACAAGACGTGCGGCGGCTGACATGGCCCCACCATAGGCCAGTTTTTCACGACATCAGAGCATCATAACGGCCAGACAAAAAGAATAGCGGGCAAACCAACAGCAAGCACCAGTAATTCAAGCGGCAAACCCATGCGCCAATAATCGCCAAACCGGTACCCCCCGGGCCCCAAAATAATCGTGTTGTTCTTATGCCCGATCGGCGTGAGAAATGCACAAGACGCCGCAATAGCCACAGTCATCAACCACGTATCAGGATTGGTCGCAGTGGCCGTTGCCAAGCCGAGCGCGATAGGTGCCGCAAGCAACGTGGTCGCCACATTGTTCAAAAAATCAGACAGCGTCATCGTCACAACCATCAGCGCAAACAACGACACCCACGTTGGATAGCCCGCCGTCGCATTCAAAATCTGCGTCGCAATCAGCTCGGCCCCGCCAAGCTGCTCGAAGGCCTCCGCAAGCGGGATCAGGCTTGCCAATAGAACGATCACCTTCCACTCGACCGACGCATAAACCTCGCGGCCCGACACCAACCCCACAGCCACAAATGCAATCACAGCCGCAGCAAGCGACACAGGCAACGACGACCACCCCAACACCGCAGCGGCAATCGCCGCCAGAAAAATACCAATCGACAACCCCGCCTTAGAGCGCTGCACAACTTGGGTTTCACGCCCGTCCAGCGGCAGCACACCAAGCCAGGTCGCCGCCTGCGCCGTGCGATCAGGCGCGCCGAGCAACAAAAGCACATCACCCGGTTTAATCGTCAAAAGCCGTACACGATCCGTAAACCGCCGCCCGCCTCGCGACACCCCAAGCAGCGTGACAGAATGTTGATACAGCAATTGCAGACTACGCGCCGTGCGCCCGTCAATACGCGACCCCTCAGGCACAATCGCCTCGGTCAAGGTCAAGCCGCCCGACGTCACACCGCCCGCATGCTTCTCGGAGCCGGAAAATTCCAGCGAACCCTGCCCCATGAACGCCTCGATGGATTTCGGGTCACCTTCAACAACAAGAAAATCACCCGCGCGTATTTCGCGGCGCGCCGAAAACCCCGCCAACCGCTTACCACCGCGCACAAGTCCCAGAATGTGAACATCATGTTCGTCAGCCGCAGGATACAACCCGCCAATGGTTTTCCCATCCTCAAGACTTTCCTCACCAACACGCAGCTCGGCAATATAACGGCCCTTTTCAAACGCAATATCCTGCACACCCGCGCCATCGCGGTCCGGCAACAACCGCCAGCCAAACAGCGACACAAACGCAATCCCCGCAACCGCCACAATCAACCCCACAGGCGTAAAATCAAACATGCCAAACGGCGCGCCTAGCGCATCCTGCCGGTATTCCGAAATCACAATATTCGGCGGCGTGCCAATCAACGTAATCATGCCGCCAAGAATTGTGGCAAACGACAGCGGCATCAGCGATTTGCTCACCGCACGCTTTGCCTTACTCGCGGTATCCACATCCAGCGGCATCAAGATCGCAAGGGCTGCCACATTGTTAATCACCGCAGATAGCCCCGCGCCCACAACAGCCATCACCGCAATATGCAACGGCAAGGGCCGCTCGGAATCCAGCAACCGCGTCGCCAGCTTCTCGATCGCACCAGACCCCACAAGCCCGCGCGAAATAATCAACACAAGCGCAATAATCGCAACCGCCGAATGACCAAACCCCGAGAACACATCCTCTGTTTGCACCAGCCCCAAAAGCGAGGCCAAAATCAACGCACCAAACGCCACCAGATCATAGCGAATACGCCCCCAGACCAGCAGCACAAACAGTGCCGCAAAAATCCCCAAGATCAATGTTTGGTCCGTTGGCATCGTCACAGTATTCCTCCTCAGGGCATCACTAACGGATTTCAATCCGCGCTTGGTCAGACTTTCCATCCGCATCTATCACAGTCAACGCCGAAAACCCGATCCCCGACAAGGTAATATCAACCTGACTGCGATGGGTCCGCGCAACGGGCGCACCATTCAGCAACCAGATAAACGGCGCACGCCCGTCGCGCACCTTGGCCGTGGATTGCAGACCTTCCATCACCGCACCATCAGGCGGAAACGCAATATTCGGCCCCTGTGCAGCGGCACCCTGTTGGTTTCCAAACTGCCGCAAATGACGGGGCAGTTGCGCCGTCGACAGCAATAGCGTCTCATGCGGCGGTGGCCCAATCGGCGTCACACGCGGGGCGATCCGCGCAAAGGCATCAAACATCACAGGCGCCGCAAGATCACCGCCAAAAGCACCGGGCACAGGCGTCCCATCAGGCCTGCCCATCCAGACACCCACCACATAACGCCCGTCAAACCCCACAGCCCAGGCATCGCGGTGCCCGTAAGACGTCCCAGTTTTATACGCAATCCCCGCCCCTTGCACACCGCGCGGCCGTGGCGTGTTACGCAAAATATCCGCAATCTGCCAAGCGGCGGCACGGTTCATCACAACCTGGGGCGAAAATCCAGCACTTGGCGCATCCTGCGCGCGCAAATCAACCGCCACACCGCCATTGCCAATCGCCGCATATAGCTGCACCAACTCCTGCAAACTCAACCCAATCCCACCAAGTGCAACGGCCAGCCCCGGCGCACCACCGGGCACTTTAGGGTCCACCCCCGCACGGCGCAGACCCGCCAGCAAATGATACGGGCCAAGCGCCTGCGTGACGGCCACGGCAGGAATATTCAGCGATTGCTGCAACGCCGTGCGGACCCGCACCTCGCCGCGATACAACCCGTCAAAATTCTGCGGCATATAGCCGTCAAAATTCGTCGGACGATCCGCAATCAAGGTCTCGGGATGGATCAACCCCTGATCAAACCCAAGCCCGTAAATCAGCGGTTTCAACGTCGATCCGGGCGACCGCACAGCCTGCGTCAGATCAATAAACCCGCCCTGCACCTGCGCATTATAAGCCGCCGACCCGACACTTGCCAAAATATGCCCGCTGCGATGATCCGCCAAAATCACCGCGATCTGCACACCGTCAGATCGGCCTTGCACAGCCTCGCGCGCCAACCGCTCCAACGCCCGCTGCACAGCCAAATCCAGCGTCACCTCATGGCGGGTCAAGTCGGGGTCTTGCACCAGCACCCTGTCGGCCAAGTGCGGCGCAAAAGCAGGCAAAACATGACGCACAGGCGTCACCGGATCACGCACCGCACTCGCCCGCGTCGCCGCATCAATCACACCCTCCGCCGCCATCCGACCCAAAACCGCATCGCGCGCACGGGTCGCCACATGCGGCGCACGGTCGGGCCTGCGGGTCTCTGGCGATTGCGGCAAAGCCACCAGCAACGCCGCTTGCGCCGACGTCAACCGTCGCGGCGGGCGGTCAAAATACGCATAAGACGCCGCCCGCACCCCTTCGATATTCCCGCCAAACGGCGCGTGGTTCAAATAGAGCGTCAGAATTTCATCCTTGCTCAACCGCCGCTCTAACGCCAGTGCAACCCTGATCTGGCGCAGCTTGCCTTCCCACCGCCCCGTGCCGCCATCCTCCAACAAACGGGCAATCTGCATCGTCAGGGTCGAGCCACCAGACACAACCCGCCCCTGCCAAATCGTCTGCCCCACGGCACGCAACATCGCAACCGGATCAACACCATCATGATCCGCAAACCGCTTGTCCTCATAACGGATCAACATTTGCAGATACGTAGGGTCCACCTCATGCAACGCCACAGGCAAAACCCACCGCCCCGCCGCGTTGGTATAAACCCGCAGCAGATCACCATTTCGGTCGCGCACCTCGGTGCTGATCTCAGCCTGAAGCGACGGCAAAACCGTCAGATCAACCCAAACATCCAACCGGTCGCGAGCATACGCAGCCCCCCACAAACAGACAACCAAGGCACATAGCCAACGGGTCATTCGCCAATCGCAACCTGCCCCGCATCCGTGCGGGCATTCATCTGCGGACGGTACATATCCTCGACCGACGCGGCGGGGTGATGGAACTGACCGGGCGACACAGCACGCACAATATACGCCAGTTGGAACGGCTGATCCGACCGCCAATCTACCGCCGCAAGAAAGCGGTCCGTGCGGAATTCGGCAGTCTCGGTATCAACCGTCTCCACCCACTCCAGCCCATTGATATCACCCCCCGCAATCAGGCTAGGATTATCAATCTCGAACCCCGCAGGCAGTGGATCGGTGACAATCAAGCGCGCCTCCTGCCGCCCGAACGGACGCACCGTCAAAACCGCCACCAACCGCGTCCCCAAAGGCACCTCACTCAGCTCAATGCGCTGGCCTTCCATCGTGGCATAACTACGCTCAATCGCATAGCCATTGCCCCCCGCAGGTTGCGGCACACGCGGCACACCAAACGTCGTCACCGTGATCTCGGTCGCTTGTGTGCCGGTATTTGCAATCTTCACAGGGGCCGCACCCGCCTCGCGCATCTGCACTACAGGACCATTTGGCACCACCCCATCAACCGTCAAACCCGCCGCCGGAAAATCACCCAGCAAGGCATTGGCCGCCAGCAACGTCCACGCGGCCTCTTGGGTCGAGGCGCGGCTGACATCGGTCCCGATCCGCGCGATCAGCAAATCACGATCAATCGCAGTGCTACGCGCCTCAACCAACAAGGCCAGAATAGCGGCGGTATCACGACGGTACGTGCCATAGTCACTGCGCCAAACACGCGGCTCGGCCTTGTCAATCAACGCAAACAGCTTACGCCCCGCCAGACCAAACATCGCATCCGCACGCGGCTGATCACCATATTGCGCCAGCCCTGCACCCAATTGCGCCAAGGCCAAAGGCGTCGAAAACGCCCCCGCCTTCTGGTCCGCATAATACCGCAAATCACCAACCGACGCCGCCCCCTCGCGGGCCAGCACAAACAACGCATAGGCCAGATCGGCCCCACCACTATCAAAGTCAGGATAATAATTCACCGCATTGCGCAGGTTTGCCACGGCATTGTCATAGGCCACATCAGGCACCGCATATCCCGCCGCACGGGCACGGGTCAAAAAGTCGGTGACATAGGCGTCCAACCACGTATCGCCGGAACTTGGGCCCCACAATCCAAAGGCCCCGTTGGCCGACTGATTGGCTGTAATCTCGGCAATCGCCTTTGTGACACGGTCGCCAATCTTATCACGAGCAGCCAGCCCCATCGCGCCCGCCACACCATCAAGATACAACAACGGCAAGGCCCGCGATGCAATCTGTTCGGTGCATCCATACGGATAACTGTCGAGCGCAGTCAACAATCCGGGCACATCAAACCGCGCGAGCGGCCCCGCCGAAAGGGTCGCTTTCCCCGTTCCCGCAATCAACCCCGCAAAAGCATTATCGTCAAACGTGAAGTCAGCACCCGCGTCCAACGCATAGCGACTGATCCGGCTCACCTCAGGATCATTCAACACAACAGGCACCGTCAGCGTCTTCACCAAACTGCGCCCATCTGGCATCGTCAACGTCACCTCAATACTGTGATTGCCCACTTCAAACGCCGCAAACGGGATCTCAAGCACCTGTTTGCCACCCTTAGCCAAATCAAACGTCGACGGAATCTGCGACACCAGCGCCAACCCGTCCGCCGCAATGCTCAACCCCATCTCACCCGCAGGACCATCCGCATGCACGATCTCTAACAACAAACGGCTTTGATCACCGGGCGCCAAGAAACGCGGCACACTCGCCGTCACCACAACCGGATCACGGACCAAAACATCGCGATCCGCTTGACCCACACCCGTCTGCGACCACGCAATCGCCATCAAACGCATCGTGCCGTTAAACGCTGGCAAATCAAAACTGACCTGCGCGCGGCCCTCGGCATCCAGCTGCACAGGGCCGGTAAAATACGTCACCAATTCCTCGGTCGGCGGCGGACTTTGCAGGCCCGCATTGGGCATCGCATCACCACCAGAGCGCACAGTGCCCATCGCGCCGTTCAACCCGTCAATCAAACGGCCATAAACATCGCGCAACTCCACACCCAGCTTGCGCTGACCAAAATAATGGCCCTGCGGATCAGGCACCTCAAAACCGGTCAGGTTCAAAATACCCAAATCCACCGCCGCCAATGTGACAAACGCAGTCTCACCCGCCGCGATCCCCTCAACCTGAATACCCACATCCAGCGGTCCACGCGGCTGCATCGCCTCGGGCGCGCTTAACGTCACGCTTAACGCCTTCTCGGCAGGGTCCACTTTTGCATAGCCAAGCCCCATCGCCCGCGCAGGATTGCGCAATTCCGCCACCGACATTGGCCGAATAACCGAGGCACTGACATAGGCCCCTGCCCCCCATTCAGCCGTCACGGGCAGCGCGATCAGGTTTTCACCCTCCGTCACAGGCACGGTTTTCATCGCAATCAAACGGTCCGACATCACCGTCACGACCGCCTGCCCCGCATAACGCGGCACAATGCGAAACGTCGCCGTATCGCCCACGGCATAGCTTGCGGCATCCAGCGATACCTCTAACAAATCGGGCGTATCATCCGCCGAGGCAGGCGCATACCAACCCGCATAAAAATCATCCGACGCCACCGCATAATCCGCGCCAATCGCCTCGACAACTATCTCGTGCTGACCCCATGTCACCTGCGCCCCGACACGCACAGGCGCCGCACCTAGCGTCACCTCGCCCGTGGCAACCCGCGTGCGCGTTGTTGTCGGCTCCCAATCCCAACGGCCATTCAAACTGTACCATTGATAGCGCGTATCGACCTTATTGATCGTCCACTTTACCGCCATATCCGCCGCACTCAGATCAGGGTTCAACGCAATCAATTCAAAGGGAGCCTCCGCGTTTTCACCAATCACCCCGTCAAACAACGGCTTGATCCCGATCATCGGCTGATCGGGCAAAACAGACGCCGTCACCTGCCGCTCGACAGGCCTGCCCGAGCCTTCCTTGACGCGGGCCGTGACTCGCAACTCCAACGGCTGCGACGCATCCACCTCTGGCAATTCCACAGGCAGGTTCGCAATGCCCTCCGCATCCGTGGTCACCACATCCAGATAAGTCAGCTGCGCGTCAAAACGGGCATCATACTGACCAAAACGGTAATCGGGGAACCCATCCAAACGGTCCGCTGCACGCAAGAGCGCCTCGCCCTCCACATCCAGACCCGCGCCCACTGCACCAAACAAATACCGCGCCTCAACGCGCAGGTTCGGCACATCCCCAAGGCCAATGACCGCGGGCAGCGTCAAATCAAAATCAATCCGCTCTGGCAGGAAATCCTCAACCAGAACCGTCGTGCGCGCCAATGGGGCGGCATCCGCATCGACCAAAACCGCAATCTGCCATGTTCCACGCGGCGCAGTCGCGGCCACAGGCAGCGCAAAAACATGGCCCCCCGCGCGATCATCGGTCGATACAATACGACTATACTCAACACCATCGGGACGGGTCAGCACCGCAATCAACGGAATACCGGCAAGGCCCAGCGACACGTGATCACGCATCAACGCCGTCAAATGCACCGTATCTCCAGCACGGTAAGCACCACGATCTGTCGCCAAAAACACATCCATCGGCGGGCTGGGTTCACGCCCCTCAACCCCGCGATCCGACAAGTCAAACGCAGGATCAGTCAGCGACAGGAACGTCATATCGTCGCCCTGCGCCACCGTGACCAACGCAGGCGCATCACCACCCAATCCGCGCGTCAGCCCCGCCTCGAACCGCACCACACCATCGGCATCCGTCTGCGCCTCATCCAAAACCGCATTGCTGCGTGACACCAACGTCACACGCGCATCCGCAATCGCCTGCGCATCGCCAAGACCGCGCACAGCCACCGTCAACCCGTCAGTCCCCAGATAGGTCGCAACCCCCAAGTCAGACAGGACAAACCACTGGGTCGCCGCGGCAATATCACGGTTGCCATCAGTGCTGCTTGCCGTCAGCGCATATAGCCCCGCTGGCTCATCACTTAACACATCGCCCAACGGCAGCCGCGTCAGCATATCACGGTTCAAATCCTGCGCGACTTCCGCCGTGCCTTCCCAAACGTTTGTGCCAATCTCCGACGAGACAAAATCACTCCCGTCACGCGAAAACGTCGTATCCATCATCCCCGACTGAATCGTGCGCATCAGGTTTCGGTCGTCAATCCGGCTCAACTTCAAATCAACCTGCGCCATGTTCACCGTCTCTAGCGGGATCGCAATATCGCCGACACGCGGCAACACATAGGCACGACCGGTAAAACGGACAACAGGCGCACGGTCACGCACATAAAGCGTCAAATCCACAGGTCGGATCAGCGTCTCACCGCTCGCCGCAGGCAACCCCTCACGCAACACAATCCGGTAACGATTACCGTGCTCCACACCATCAACACACAACTGTCCGTCATTCACACTCACCACCAATTGCGTATCTGGCAGTTGCACAAACGGCGTATAATCGGTGCCAACCTTGATCAACTCTTCGCTGAACACCGCACAAATACGCGGGGTGCCACTATCACTCTCGACCGTGGTATCAACCACACGAAACCCGTATTTACCAATCGCAGTGTCTAATGCCACTTCCGTCTCGCGCTCGAACCGGATCGCCTGCGCCAACCGCAACGCATCAATCATCACACGACCGCGCCCCTGCTTTTCCAACTCAAACGCAATATCAACCGCCGCCGCACGGCGCATTTGCGGATCAAGCGCATAAAGATACGCCCTCACGCCCGCCGGCAAAGCCAGACTCGAAATGCGGCTATCCTTGACCTGAGCCACACCGGCAAACGCCAACCAATCCGCCGCCAAATCATTCTCAATCGCACGCACCCACGCCGCCTGCTGCGCACCCGTGGCATTTCTCAACGGCTGATTGGACAGTCGGATCAAACCCGAAGCCGACGATAAATCCTGCGTATCCAAGAACGCCAGCTCACCCACACGGGCTTGCACACCCGCCAAAACAGCAGGATCCGTCGGATATATCCGCCCCGACACGGCACCCTCAAACACAATAATATCGGTCAAATCCCGCTTGGGAAAACATGCATTCGAGCGCTGGTTAAACGTAAACGCTTCACAGCTTACCGCGTTCTGACACGCCGCCTCACAGGCCTGCAGGGTGGTGTCAAATATCTGCGCCAAATCGGTCCCGACCAAATCAACATCGCGCTCGAAAATCGTCCGGCTCTGCGGCACTGCATCCTGTGCGGCTGCAACAGCCCCCCAAGTCAGAAAAATCGCAACAAACACCGAAATCAGGGACCGAGTCATGGGAGAACCTTTCATGAGACACACGCCAAGGCTGGCATGATCCGCCAGAGGGAACAAGACTGAACTCGCCCCTCCGCGCGCGCAAATGATTGACAGCCGCCACCCGCAAGATAAACTTCCGCTATGCGTATCATCCTCTTTTGCCTCGCCATTCTGGTGACCACCCCGATTGCCGCCCAAGACGACGGGCGCACCATTTCCGCGACAAGTAGTGCGCAACAAGACGCGGCAATCGCGACCCGTATTCGGGACATCATGGATGCCTTGGGGCAAGCCCGCGACATCACGGTCATGGTCGATGACGGGGTTGTGACATTGCGCGGCACTGTCACCTCTGCCGCCGATATCACACAAGCAGGCGAGGTTGCAGGCCGTGTCGAAGGCGTGGTCGCCGTGCGCAATCAGGTCAGTGAAACCGCCGAAATCGCACGCAGGCTCGACCCCGCCGTCGACCGTTTCCGCAACCGCGTCGACCAATTTGTGGCCTTCCTCCCGATTGCGGCGATCGGCCTCGCAATTTTCATCGGCATCTTGATGCTCGGCATTTTGATCTCGCGCAGCAAATACCCGTGGGACCGGATCGCGCCCAATAGCTTCATCGCCAATCTCTACCGACAAGTGGTGCTGCTGGTCTTTATCGTGGCGGCTCTCGTGATCGCGCTTGATGTGATGAACGCCACCGCGCTGCTCTCGACCATCTTGGGGGCTGCGGGTATCATCGGTCTGGCGCTTGGTTTCGCGGTGCGCGACACCGTCGAGAACTACATCGCCTCGGTTATGCTCTCGCTGCGGCAACCGTTTCGACCCAATGACACCGTGGAAATCAACGGCGACGAAGGACGTGTGATCCGGCTGACCAGTCGGGCCACGATCCTTTTGTCATTCGACGGCAACCACATCCGCATCCCCAATGCGACAGTCTTCAAAAGCCGGATCGTGAACTACACAGAGCACGCCGAGCGGCGCTTCATGTTCACAATGCTCATCGACCGCGACGCCGACCTCTCGGCCAGCCGCGCCTTGATGGAAAAAACCGTACAAGATCTACCCTTTGTGCTCTCCGAGCCCGCCGCCTTGGTCTGGATCGACAGCTTTGGGACCTCTGGCGTCGAAATGGTGGTCACAGGCTGGGTCAATCAAAACGACACCTCACTGGTGCTGGCAAAAGGCGAGGCAATCAGACTGGTCAAACGCGCCCTTTTGGCCGCCAACGTGATATTGCCCGATGCCACCCAGGCCATTGCAATCAGCCGGGGACACAAAGACCAGACAGCCGCGTCCGAGACGGCAACCGTCACAACCGTCACGCCTAAATCCGACGACGCCCTCACCCGCATCGTTAAGGCAGAACGCGACGAAGACGGTCGCGAAGACCTGCTGCATGAAACTGCGGGCAAGCCATAAACACGCTTAACCGAGTTGCCCGCTCTGCAACGACAGGGTGCCACGATCCGCATCGCTCATCGTCGGGATATGCCCGGATAACGGTGCGCTCTTCGACAACAGGGTCACCTCACGAGCAATCCTGATCGTGCCATGCGTCGCAGGAATGAAATGCACGGCGACCTCAACACGGGGCAGCGTGGCAAAAGGTGCCAGATCAACAATCGCGTCCAAATTCTCGTTGGTCACCAGATCCTCAGAAACCTGCGCTCCGTTGCAATAGACCTCGACCAGCATACGGCCCGTCACAACCCCCGCCAGTTGAATACGCGGCGCAGTCCCGTCCAGCTCTAGCGTTGTGCACAACGTGCCACCATCGGACTCGTGCATAACATCACGACCGTAAGCACGACATGACCAGCCAAATGTCTCTAATGGAATCCACCGATGACGCTGTATAAGATTATTCATTTTGTTGCTCCAAATGTGGATCGAAGTCGGCAGGGCCAACGCGATCAATGACAAGAACCATCCATCTGATGATGGACGCTTGGTCTGATGATATTTCCGAACCCGACTGCATCCCGCGCACGTCTTCCCGCAAAGCGGGCCAGCGCCGGTAAAACTCGACAAAGTCTTCGATGTTGTCAGGTGTGTCAGGGTGCGGCATTACATTTCTCTTCAAATCATCAGGATTGCTCTAACCCTAACCCCCCTGCAAAAATAGCGTGCGTGAAAAAACTGTGAAGCGCTTGGCCCATGCGCTGCCATGGTGTTACCAATAGGTTAACGCAAAGGTTAACCAACGGGACCGATCATTGATGGCGACGCTTGAAATCTCACTGTTCGGAACCTGCGTGGTGCGCGTCGCCTGCAGCACACCCTTTGAAATCAAGGGGGCCAAACACCGCGCCCTGATCGCAATGCTGGCCGCAAGCCCGATGGGCAGACGAACGCGCAGCCACCTGCAAAACACGCTCTGGGGCGATGCAGGCTACGACAGCGGGCACCAAAACCTGCGGCGCGCACTGTCTGATCTGCGCAAACAAATGGGGCCGCATTTCGACAAATTCATTCACACCACCAACACCGACCTCGAGTTGAACCCCACACATCTGCGCTATATCGGCGACCCGCACGCAGGCCCGTTCCTCGACGATCTGCACGTGTTAGAGCCTAAATTTACCGATTGGGTTGCCGAAATCCGCAGCGCCCCCGAACAGGTCGCAGGGCTCTACCGGACCCGCACCACACAGCGCACCCGCCCAAGGGTCACCGCCCTGCCGCTCACGGTCTTGGGCAACGATCCCGACCTGCGGATTTTGGGCGATTGGGTGGCCGAAGAAACCTGCCGCTCGCTGTCACGCTCCAACCTGCTTAGCGTCATTTCCCACCTGTCCAGCCGGGCAATGGCGCAAACCATGATCGACATCGCACAGGTGCGCAAAACACTGGACGTCGACTATCTGGTCACAGGCACCCTGCGGCGCGTGGGCTTGGAACTGATCGCGGATTTCGACTTTGTTGATGCACATAACGGCGACATCTTGTGGAACCGGCACCTGACCTGCCCCGCAAATACCTTCAACGCCGAACTGCAAGGCCGCTTGGCAAATGTCATCCAAGCCATCGGGCGGTCCATCGCCAACAGCGCCGTGCGCTACGTGCGCGACAGGCCCCTGCCCGACATCGACGACCACCACCTGATCGTGGCGGGCGTGTCCCTGATGCACCGCAGCCCGATGCGCGACTTTATCAAATCCCGCAACCTGCTGGTCGAGGCGCAGGCCCGCATGCCCAACATCGCCGAGGCCCACGCATGGCTCGCCAAATGGTACGTGCTCAGCGTGTTCAAAGGCTATAGTACCGACCGCAACGGCGACACGCAAAAGGCACTCGACTGCACCGCGCGCGCCTTGGACATGGACCCCGAAAACAGCTTCGGGCTGACCATCGACGGCTTTGCGCATAGCAACCTGCTCAAAAATCTCGACGTGGCCGACCAACGCTATGGGGCCGCCCTCGACATCAATCCCAACGAGAGCCTCGCATGGCTGCTGCGCGGTGCATCAATGGCGTTTCAAGACGAAGGGGCGGCCGCGATTCGCGCCACCACAACCGCGCGACGCCTGTCGCCCATCGACCCGTTTGGCTACTACTACGACAGCCTCGCCAGCACCGCCCATATCGCCGCCGAGGACTTCGAGATGGCGCTGATCCACGCCAATAAATCCCTCGCAGTGAACGACAGACACCTGTCAACGCTGCGCACGCGCACAACCGCGCTGCACTTTCTGGGGCGGCACGCCGAGGCGCGCGCGACCTTCGAGGACCTGATCCGCAAACACCCGACATTCAACATCGACGACTACAAACGCAACCACCCGTCCGCAGGCAATCGCGCGGGCCAACGGGTCATCGAGGCGCTCACCGCGTCTGGTCTCAATCTATAACAAAGGAAAATATCATGGCACAATATGGTGGACTTGGGGGCTTGGGCGGGCTTGGCGGCTTGGGTGGTCTCGGCGGACTTGGGGGCCTCGGTGGCTTGGGCGGACTGGGCACAGGCTTGGGCGGCTTTCTGGGCGCAGAGGATCCGGGCGGCTATGACGGTGCAACCACAACCGGCCTGCAAACCACCGCCGAAGCCTTGCGACACCTCGCAGGCCCCGACGCCCCCCTGCCCTCCTCCGAATTGGCCTTCAACAGCCCCGATAACCTCGACCGCTCTGCGGCATGGGTGCGCGGATCACTCTATGTCTCCGATTTCCTGCGCGACATGAACTGGCACGCCGATAACGCCACCAAAACCGTGACCCTGACTTTGGGCGGCACAGACACGCTGACGCTAATACGTCCCGCAGAATCCCTGCTACGCGACCAATGCCAACACGTCTTGGACTACGCCGATCTACGCCCCGACCGCAGCTCGGAAATCGTCTCGCAACTCGGCTTCCCAACCGCCTATTTCGGCATGATCCTCGGGCTGCACATAGGCCAGAACAAATCAACGTTCGAACTGATCACCGCCACCCAAGTGCTCGCGGCACACGCGGCAATGGCCATCAAACACCAGCTCGCCGTACGCAGGCCCGACCAGATCGACGGGCGCGTCATGCCGATGCTGCCCACCCCGGGCCACGGCAGCTTCCCCTCGGCTCATGCGACAGAATCCTACGCGGTCTTAACGGTCATGACCGCCCTCGTCGGCACATGGGGCTCGCTCGCAGACAGCAGCCACAGGCTCAAAATGTTGCGCGGTCTTGCAGAACGCATCGCCGTCAACCGCACCGTCGCAGGCGTGCACTACCCCATCGACAGTTGGGCGGGGGCCGCGCTTGGCACCCGTATCGGCCACGCGGTGCTGGCGCGCTGCGGCGTGCAAACAGGGGCCGCATCGCTGTCCTACACCCCGCAGAACGACGACTTTTTCGACCATGATTTTGGCGATCCCGCGATTGCAGCAACCAAAGGCATGACCGAAGGCGCGCCCTTCACCCTGCCCGCCAGCGACCCGTTTGTCTGGCTCTGGACCCGCGCCGCCGATGAAGCACAAAAGGCGTAGATCATGTATTTGAAACGCGCCCCCAAACAACAAATCGACCGCTATGCTGGCCCCTACGAACGTTGGGTCTTCTCCGAAGAGCTCGGCCGCCCCTTCGCATTTCCAGCCATCAGTGACGATACATCGGTCTATTTCACGGCCCTACTCGAAGGCGGGCACAAACTGCCATCAGGCCCCAATCTGGTGACACGCACGCCACCGATGTGGAACCCGATGAACAAAAAACGCGCGGTCACGCCTTTTGCGTTTCACGACCCGAACACAAACGGACCGCGCAGCCTGATGCCCTCGGACACGACCGTCGCACAACTGCTCTCGACCGTGCAGGCGGCGCAAAACGACGGGCTGCGGCCACGCTTTCGGGTGAATTTCCCCATCGCCCCCGAAGCATGGACCCCGACCTATCACCCCGATTGCCGCATGCAGGACTGGGTGGTGCCCGACACAAAACCCAAAGCGATCATCGCGGTGATCGACGACGGCATCCCGTTTGCGCACCGCGCCTTTCTCGACGCCCAAGGACGCACCCGCATGAGCCACGTCTGGCTACAATCCGCGCGCGCCGAAACCCACGGCGCCGTGCCATTCGGGCGCGAATTGATGAACGGCAACATCAACGCCCTGCGCGCAAATGCAGACAATAACGAAGACCTGATGTACCGCCGCGCAGGTGCAACCGACCCTATCATCCCCGAACTCGGTCCCCACATGCGCCGCGCCGCCACCCACGGATCACATATCGCAGGCATGTGCGCAGGCAACGACACGCGGCTGTCCAGTCATCCAATCGGCGACGATGTACAGATCATCGCCGTGCAACTGCCCAACACAATCGCATGGGACACCTCGGGTTTCGGCAAAGAAATGTATATGCTCAGCGCGCTCAACTACGTGTTTAACCGCGCCCGCGCGATTGCACAAAAATACGCAACAGACCCCGATAACCCCACCGAACTGCCGCTCATCGTGAACTTCTCCTACGGCTGGAGCGCAAGCCGCCACGACGGCCAATCCGAAATGGAACTGGCAATTCAAGAATTGCTGTCCGAGCGGCAAACCCTGCAACCCGCCAGCGCCATCGTCATGCCCACAGGCAACAATTTCGCCAGCAACATGCACGGCCAAATCACAGCACCCGACATGACATCAGGCAGCTACAGTTTCGGCTGGAAAATCCTGCCCGACGACCGCACCTCCAGCTATCTGGAAATCTGGCTACCACAAGACATGAACCCGGCCAAATACACCGTACACGTCAGCCCGCCCGCAGGTCACACCCTCGCCGCTGGCGGCAAAATCGCGATTAGCGCCGATAAGCAACTGGACATGGACACCAGCGCGCAACAGGGCGACCCGCGTCGCTTCACAGAGCTGGAAATCAACGGTGGAAATATAGGCCAACTCTCCGCCGACCAACATCGCGGCACCCGTTGGCGGGTCATGCTGGCGCTCGCGCCCACCGTGAATATCCGCAACCAAAACCGGCGCGCACCCTCCGGCACATGGACGATTGAGATCCGACAGAACACAGGCGCACCCCTGACCGACACGCAGCAAATCAATGTCTGGGTGCAACGCGACGACGACCCCGCAAGCCTGAAAACCGGCGGACGGCAAAGCCACCTCGTCGACCTGCACGCCACGCGCAAAACCACACACCCCCTGCGCCACTACGACAACACCTTGGGGTTCCTGCGCGGCTACGGCTGCACCAACGGCGTGGCCTCATCGCCCGCCGTGACCCGCGTCGCAGGCTACGTGCACAGCACAAAACGACCCTGCGAATACAGCGGCAGCAGCGGCATCACAAACACCCCCGATCCGCACATCTGGGGGGCCACCACCACGCTCACCGCCGTGGCCGACGACAGCCTGATGCTACACGGCACGCGCTCGATCGGGGTGCGCAGCGGATCAGGCGTGCGGCTGTCCGGCACCAGCGGGGCCGCCCCTGCCGCCAGCCGTCAAATGGTGCTCAACGCCGCCAAAGGACTTGCGCTGACCGCCAATATGCAAGACCCCCTTGCCATGGCAAACATCGAGACCCGCAGCCCCCTGACCTCCCTCAAACACACCGCGCGCATCGGGCCACATACCGCGCAACAAGTCGGCAAAACGCGCCGCCAAGGATCCACTCCATGAAATTCCTCCTCGCCCTGCTGGCACTTTTGACCCTCGCCCAGCCCAGCATAGCCCAAGACCGCCGCACCATTGACGCCAACTTCCAAACATGGCTCGCAACAACCATCTGGCCCCGCGCACAAGCAAACGGCATCAGCCGCGAAACCTTCCAAAATGCCTTTAATAGGGTCACAGTTGACTACGATCTGCCCGACCTGCTGATCCCGAATGCCACCCCCCAAACCCAAGCCGAATTCAGACCGCCTGCCCGCTATTTCGCACCCGCCACCCTGAACAGCGCAACCGCCACAGGGCGCAAACTCCTCGCTCAACACCAATCCACACTCACCCAAATCAGCCGCGAAACAGGCGTCCCTGCACGGATCATCCTCGCCATCTGGGGCCGCGAAAGCAGCTACGGCCAAGCCGCAATCCCCCACGACGCGTTCCGGATCCTCGCCACAAAAGGGTTCCTCAGCACACGCGCCGCCTACTTCACAGATGAACTTATCGCAGCCCTACAAATCGTCGAGCGCGGCCACGCCTCCCGCGAGCAAATGAAAAGCAGTTGGGCAGGCGCACTCGGTCAGCCACAATTCATGCCCTCCAACTACCTCGCCCATGCCGCCGACGGCAACGGCGACGGACGCGCCGACATCTGGACCTCGGCCCCCGACACACTGGCCTCTATCGGCGCTTACCTGCAACACCACGGCTGGACCCCCGACCGCGATTGGGGCTTCGAGATCACCCTGCCCCCTGCCCTGTCGTGCGCGCTTGAAGGCCCCGACAACCGCAAATCCATCGCCGACTGGACCGCCCTCGGCGTCACCCGCGCCTCGGGTCGGCCCTTCCCTGCATCAGAACGCGCACAATCCGCATCCCTGCTGCTCCCCGCCGGACGCTACGGCCCCGCCTTCCTCGTGACCCCAAATTTCTACGTCCTGAAAGCCTACAACGAAAGCGACGCCTACGCCCTTTTCGTGGGCCATGTTGGCGACCGCATCCAATATGGCGTGGGTAATTTCCAAACCGGCTGGGCAAACCTCATTGGTCTGTCCCGCGCCACAATTCAGACTCTACAAAAGGCTCTGATAGCCCAAGGCTTCGACGTCGGCGGCGCGGACGGGCTGATCGGGTTCAAAACGCGCAGGTCTATCGGCGCATGGCAGGCACAAAACGGTCGCACGCCAACCTGCTACCCCGACCGCTCACTCACGGCGCGGGACGTGCAAAACTAACACCGTCAACAACAGCCCCACCATCGTGCTATTCAACAAATGCCACATGAAATGACTGCCCATGGGAAACACATCACAGATCGCCAAATCAACCGTGCGAAACACCAACGACAGCACAAACACCCCCGCCGCCGCTGCCACCAAATGCCGCGCAGGATGCCCGCGCACTTGGGTCAAAACCGCAAAGATACCCAAGGCAATCACCGCAGGCACATACTGCAACGACCCGTTCAAAACCACAGGCGCGGCATCCACCTCGGTGGTAATATCATTCCCCGTTAACCAAACCGCCCCCAGCACACAGATACCCACAATCCCTAAAATTCTAAATATTTTCAATGCATTACCCCCCGTATACCGATAAATCACCACTAGCACATAAAGGGCGACAAAACTCCAAATCGGCACCACATCCGCAAGCTCGGCCCAGCTTTGCGCAAAGGTGTGAAACAAAAACGACCCGACACCATTCGCACCGCCCAGCACGATCAACCCCATCGTCACCCAATCCGTCTGCCCCAATCGCCACACCAGCAGGGCCGCAATCACAAACGCCAGATTACTCACCGCATTCAAAGGCTCTGCCCAAAACGCAGGCCCAACGCGCTCGCAATACAGATCAATCGCACTCATACTTTCACCTCACCCAATGTTTCGCGCATCACAATCGTCGCAGGCAATGCCACACCATCCGTCACCGCTGCCACCAAGGCAAGCGCCCCATCTCGCAGTGCGGCACGTGCACCGTGGTCAACGGCGGATCAGTGACTTGCGCCAACTCAATGTCATAAACCCCTTAATAGACACTGATTTCGATACATCACTGCCATCTGCTTGGCACATCGCAACGCCCCCCGCGCAACCATCGCCTTTGCGCCAAAATTCGGCGCATACCAAACACCGCAATCGCGTCCATAACGCTGCTTTTAGCTTTGTTAGACACTTTATTTGGAAAGTTCAGACAGCGCAAAACAGTGGCCGTAGACACCCCTGCACGGGTCGTTACATATAGCGTGCGACGACCTAAAGACGGCAACCCTAACCGCGCAATCAGGCGCGTCGAATCTGCACGACGTGGTCGCAAACATCCTATCAGACATTAAAGCAGGCGACGACGCATGCGCGCGGGTGCCGCAAGGAGTCAAAGACGATATCGACTTTGCCCATGACAACATAAAACGCTTTGCCGAAGCCCAGAAAACATCACAAACCGACGTCACATATGAGGTCATGAAAGGCTATACCACGAGGCAAAAATAGATTCCTATTGTGGCTGTGGGCTATCGCCACGTTACCGCAACCACGCCGCCGCGCGAAAACGCGACGCCGCCCATATCTGCGGCACGGATAAGGTCATGGCGCTCGGCGGAGTGCAGGGAATCGCTGTAATGACCTTTGCTCTATTTGGTCTGCCCCGCGCAAATATCCTTGTGGGTCCAGGCAACCAATTCGTCGCCTAGGCAAGCGCATCCTATTCGGCCGTGTGGGCATCGAAGGCCACACGCGCGCTGCCGATGCTGATTTCGTACCGTGGCGCGCTACGTGAACCGGTCGCCTGTCAGGTCGAAATGGCGGTGCACACCAAGGCCTTGCGCTATCGCAGCCCAAAACCGTCACTTCCATCAACGGGCGATCAACCGACCGATGCGGGCCGCAAAACCTTGTTGAGCGCTGTGGCGCGGACTTGCGGGTATGTCAGCGTGATCGCGGTGCAGGGCGTGGATTTGGGGCCTGTTTTGCAAGCAGCTATTGAGGGTAAAAAGCAGACGGTGATTGTATGTAAATGCGAGAGCGGCAATATCAAACTATCCGTTATCACCATAGACCCCGTTATTATCCGCGATCGGCTCATGAAGGCGGTTGCCAGACAAAACGGCGTAACCTCCTGATAGACATGAAAAAATGCGGCCCGTTACGGTGCCGCATTTTTTGTGCCATTTGCAAAACCTTATCCGCGGATAAGGTTTTTAGTCTAGACCGTCGATCAGCGCCTCAATCGCGCGCTCCAGCCGTGCGCGGTCCATTGTCGAGAAATCGCGGTCCACTTTGATTTCCAACCGCCCCACGGCGGCAGTGCATTTCACGCGACCCCGTGAGGTGCGCAGATCAAAGGTGGTCTTGGTTTTGGCCGGATCGGCGCTTGCGGCCCCTGCCCGTTTGGCGGGCTTTGTGGGCTCAACTGGCAGGTCAAACCCGTCGGCCTGTGCATAGCGGCGCAGCACCTCCAGCTCGTCCTGCACGCTACGGTTTGGCCATGCGTCCAGTTCCGCAATGATTTGTGCCGCCAGCAACGGGTTATCTTCCAGCTGCTTTGCGACGGCCACGCCCAAAGCGCGCGGCAGTTCGGTCGGGTAATGCAAGCTCGGCCCGATCAGGTCCAGCAGGCGCGCAAAGGTGCGGATGTAGCTGCGTTTGGAGTAGGGAGCAGATTGGAACAACGCCTTGACCGCGCCCTTGAGGTCGCCCACGCCTGTCGCGGGATCAGCAGCAAAGTTGTTCGCAGCGGCAGCCATTTCAGCGAACGACAGGTCCTTGCGGATGATGTTTTCGTCGACCATGCGCCGGTATAGCCCTGCCACATCTTCCCCGCGGGGAAGCACCAGCGCGGGAATATAGCCCCACGCGGCGTCATCCGTTTCCGCCAGCAGATTGCGGTAGGCGGACAGGCGGCGGAAGCCTTGGATCAGCTCAAAGCCTGTGCCGTCGGCGCGCGCCTCGACGCGGATCGGGTTTGACAGGCCAACCTCGCGCACGGAGGTCATCAGGTCGACCAATTCGGCATCGTCCCCCGGAAAGCGGTCGCGTACCAGAAGGTGGGTGAAGACTTCGGTGAGTGGCAGGTTTTGCACCACTTGGCCTGCGTCTCGTAGTGCTACGAACTCATGCGCCAGCGCGTCGTTTTCATCGCGAATCGCTTGCGCGGCAGAGTGGCGAGCGGTCAGCGCCTCGGCGTTTTCAGCGATTGCACTGGCCATCGGGCCACGCCGCGCGGGCGCATTGGTTTTTTCAACCACCGGCTCGTCGGGCATTTCGATATCAAAGATGCGTTTCTTACGGCTCATGTTCATCTCCTGTGCGGCAAAACCTTATCCGCGGATAAGGTTTTAGGAATTGCGGTCGTTCATATTGTCCCACGCGGTGAGCATGGTGCCACGGAATTCACCGTAGGCTTGGTCGAAACTGGTGCGCGCGCGCCGCCATGTTTCACGGGTCATATCACGGTAATCCATCTCGTAGACCGAGGCGAGAAAGCGGCCCGATTGCTCCACGGCGCGGGTCATCTCGACGGGGTGTTCCGCCAGTTTGTCACCAAAAACCTTACCAAATGCATCAAACATCGCACGGTGCAACTCGTTGCCCGGCTCGTAGCGGGTCAAAAGGAAGCGCACGTCTTCGAACACCTTGGGCAGAGAAACCTTATCCGCGGATAAGGTTTTGCCAAAACCATGCGCCAGATCTTCGAGCGCTTCGGACAGTTGCCCGATGAAAGATGTGGTCGAATCGTACTCCCAGTAGCCGGGGCCAGAGGGGATATAGAGCATGTCGGCAGCAAAGACCGCGTTCATGGATTGGTAGCCGATGGCGGGCGGGCAGTCGAAAATGATCACGTCCCAGCCGTCGTCGGGGAGTTGATCAAGGTAGCGCGACACGGCGGCAAAGAACGACCATTCAGGGTTGAGGTGCCGGTATTGCGCAGAGGCAAATTCGACGAAGGCCGCGTTGGCGCAGGACGGAATGATGTCGATAGTGGGCCATGCGGTGGGCTGGATAAAGTCGGCGATGCGCAGATCTTGCAGCCCCATGTCGGTGATCGAGGATGGAATCGCGCGCTTTGGAAGGGCGGTGCCAGAGGCAGCGGCGGTGGGAGCGTTGTTGGCAGCGTCAGTTTCGCGGACCAGATCGCGGGCCATAATGCCCCAGACAGTTTGTTCTTCTGAGACGTCGTTCAGGCCCATCGAATGGCTGAGCGTGGCTTGCGGATCGAAGTCGACGCAGAGCACGCGGTAGCCGTCGAGAGCAGCTGCATGGGCGAAGTGCAGGGCGACGGTCGATTTGCCCGCACCCCCTTTGAAGTTGGCGACGGCTGTGCGGAACGCGCGGCCTTTGGGGCGCGGTGGCATCAGGGATTTACCTTTGACCTTGAGCTTGCGGCGCAGCACGTTGACCTCTTCCAGTGTAAACCACCGTTGCCGTCCGTCGGGTTCAACCAGCCCCGCGGGTAAGGTCGGGTCGGAAGCAAGCCGGCCACGGAAGGTAGATTGGTTCATGCCCAAGATCAGCTCGGAGACTTCCCACGAGGAGAAGCGGCGCAGGCTTTTGACGTTCTCGGGCGAGAAGGTTTGCTGCCTGATCCAGCTTTGCATTTTGAGCGACTTGTTTTGCATTTCGCGTAGGTCTGCGTGAGTAAGCATGGTGCCTCGGACGTTAAATCATCAATATTTGAGATTTACGCTGAAAATGGGTGTTTTGTCTATTGTTAAGTTTCGCGTATAAAACCTTATCCGCGGATAAGGTTTTTGTGGCCTGCGCCTTGAGGGATGGGGCGGCGAGTGATTCGGGGGTTGGTGGTGGCGGATACTATATTTGGGGGACGTGGTGTTGGGATGAGCTAGCCTTTGGGGGGACATCTGTTGGATTTGGGGGGACGGACTAGATGTCCCCTAATACCATTAATATACCTATTTTGATATTTTGGGATTGGGTGAGGGGACGGTGGGGTAAGGAATCCTTGACAAGGTTGGGGGTAAGAACGCTAATGCAGATAATATTTGGAAAAGCGTTGTGTTTAGAGTGAACCTTCCTTTAAGACCGTGAAATACGGCGTTCGAATGCGAGGATACGGTTCTGGGGGTTTCCAGAGTGGGAGAGCACGATGCAAGTCAAACGCGCGGTAGGGCAGGGGGCGCATGTCCTGAAGTATGACATCTTGTCTGCGCTGCTGGTGTTGGCGGCGCAGGGGGATGCGGGCGCGGGGCGATTGGCGTTGCGGTTGTCGTTGCTGATTACGGCAAGATACGATTGGCAGCGGGACCGGTTCAATGTGGGTCTGCGCGAGATTGCCCGGATGTGGGGTGTGACGGAGCGCACGGCGAAACGTGATATGGCACAGATGCGGGTACTGGGCTGGATTACGGTCTCACGGGCTGCGGCGCGCGGACGGGTCACGGAGCATAAGATTAATATGGATGTGGTGCTGCGCGCGACGATGCCACTCTGGGATCAGATCGGGCCGGATTTTGTGGCACGGTTGACCAAGGCACCAGAGCCTGCGCCGAGCAATATTGTGTCGTTGCATCAGGTGGCTGCACCAAGCGGTGACGGGTCGTTGTGGGGGAAGGCGGCGCAGCGGTTGCACCGCATTGATCCCCAGACCTATCAGGCGTGGTTTGCGCGGTTGCAGCAGGTTGAGCAGCAAGATGATGTGCTGACTGTTATGGCCCCGTCGGTGTTTATTGCAAATTATATCAAGACGCATTTTGCGAGTTATCTGTTGGCGCATGTGGTGGCGGAGGATGCCAGTATTCGTCGTGTGCAGGTGGTTGCGGGTTAGATGTCTGAGGTGAAGCCTTCGATGAGTTGGCGCAGCCCGATGTAGGCCCCGAGTACGATTGCGCCGAGGGTGATTGGAGCGGAGAGCGCAAGGAGTGAGAAGGCCGACATGCCTTGGCCGATGCTACATCCCGAAGCCAGAACTGCGCCGATCCCCATGAGCGCGGCCCCAAGGATTTGGCGGCGTAATTCGCGCGGATCTTCGCAGGCTTCCCAGCGGAAATGCCCTTTGAACAGGCTGCCAATGAAGGCACCAAGCAAAACCCCTGTCACAGAGCCTACGCCGAAGCTGATGTTGCGGGCTGATGAGGTCATTGCAAACAGCATGGTTTCGCCCAATGGCGCGGAAAATGTATGCGAAACCACTGGAATAGGGTCGAATCCCTGCGCGCCCACATAGGTCGAGCCGACCCATCCGGAGGTAATGGCGAGGCCCACGATGCTGCCCCAGAAAATCCCTGTGTTAGACACTGATTTTGAGCGAATCAGGCTGAGAATGAGGATGATGCTGCCGATCAGCATGCCTGTGAGGGGAATGCTGAGGCCGAGTGTGTCGCCGAGTATATGGGCGATGCCTGTGGGGGGGATTTGGTAATGCGGGAAGAGGGTGACGCGGGGGAGTGCCAAAGGGCCGCTGAGGGTGATGTAGGCAGAGAGACCCATCACCAGCACGATCACAAAAGAGCGTAGGTCACCGCCACCGAGCCGTGCCAGTGCGCCGAACCCGCAGTTGCCTGCCAGTGCCATGCCGTAGCCGAATGTCAGCCCCCCAAGGATTGCGGCGGGCAGGTTAAGCGATGCTGTGAGGTAGGGGGAGGCGTTGATATTGGCGAGACCGAGGGATGCCGCGCCAAACGTGGTGAAGATTGCGACACCGATGGCGATGCCCCACATGCGCAGGCGTGCAGAGCTATCGCCGTAGAACGCATCTTCAAGCGCGCCGAGTGTGCAGAATCGTCCGAGCCTTGCGGCCAGACCGAGGAGCACGCCGCCGCCTGCGCCGATGAGTGCAGCAAGCATGGGGTCAGAAAACAGGTCTGGCACGCGCGCTATTCGGGTTTGCAGAACAAGTCGTAGACGACTTCCATGATTTGTTTGGGCCGGTCGTCGGCGAGGCGGTAGTAGATCACTTTGCCTTCGCGGCGCGGTATAACCAAGCCTTCGAGGCGCAGGCGCGAGAGTTGTTGTGAAACGGCGGCTTGGCGTGCGGAGAGCAGGTCTTCCAACGCGGTCACGGATTTTTCGCCTGTTGCCAAGTGGCACAGGATCATCAGGCGGCCTTCGTGGCTGATCGCCTTGAGGAAGTTGGCCGCCGCTTGCGCGTTTTGCATCATTTTGTCGATGTCAGCTTCGCAAAGGTTTTCGTCGAATACTGGAAGTCCCATTTTTTCCGCGCCCTGTGTCTGTTGAATGGTTCTTAATAAGCCTGCGTTAAAAGGTCTATGTTAACTTGCACTATTGGTCTTTCGAGAGTGGTGTGGTGCCTGCTTGTTCCAGCATGACACCTAAAAGCCCCCAGAAGAAGTCTTCGCCGGGGTATCCTTCGAGCCGCGAGAGTTCGGAGCCGTCGTCCATCAGGATGAAGGTGGGGGTGAAGTGTGGTTTGGATTTAAAGGTGAGATTCGCGGGAAGAGGGTCGTTGGCGTCGATGCGCCGCAGGGGGGCGGATTGCCCTTCGGGGGTTTTGGGATAGATCGGTGCGATCTCGGCGTTCCACTGTGCGCACCATATGCAGCCTTGTTCCTCGTACATGACAAGCGAGAGGTCGGCCTGAGCTGGCAGAGCGAGAACGGTGAGGGCGAGTGTGTAAATGAAGTTGCGCATGTGAACCCCGATTGACGAAACGTATTCATAATACATAATGTGATTTTATTACTTACTCAAGTCACAGGTGGTCTACCTATGTTCGACATTTCCGTTTCGGGTGCTTTTATTGCGGGGCTGCTATCGTTTTTGTCGCCGTGTATTTTGCCGATTGTGCCGTTTTATCTGTCGTATCTGGCGGGTGTGGGCATGAATCAGATCAGTGAGAATTCGGATATTTCGCCGGCTGTGCGAAGGCGTGCGTTTTTGGCAGCCCTGTGTTTTGCCGCTGGTGTGATCACGATTTTCATGGCGTTGGGCGCGACGGCCAGTTTGTTTGGCCAGGTCGTGAGAGAGTGGTTTGATGTGCTGCGTTGGGTGGCGGCGGCGATTATTATTGCGATGGGGCTGCATTTTCTGGGGGTCATCCGGATCGGGATTTTGTATCGCCAGATGCGCGCCGATGCCGGCGATACCAGTAACCTGAGTTATGTCGGCGCCTATGTGATTGGCCTCGCTTTTGCGTTTGGTTGGACGCCCTGTGTTGGCCCTGTGTTGGCGGCGATCCTGTTTATGGCGGGTGGCAGTGGCACGGCGGGGCAGGGGGCGTTTTTGCTGTTCGCTTATGGGCTGGGCATGACGTTGCCGTTTGTGATTGCGGCCTTGTTTATCGGGCCGTTCATGCGCTGGATGAAGAAGTTTCGCAAACATCTGGGCACGATTGAAAAGATCATGGGCGTTTTGTTGATTGTGTTTGGTGTGCTTATCGGCACAAATTCGATCAACTATATCGCCCAGTGGATGTTGGAAGTGGCGCCTGATTTATGGTTCTTATTGTGAGGGGAAATCTGATGATGAAACGAATTTTTGCAAGCTTGATGCTGGTGGTTCTGGCGGGGCCTTTGGCGGCGTCGGAGATGGGCGATGACGGGTTGCACAAGACCGAATGGATGCGCGACACGTTCAAGGATTTGGGCGAGGATTTGGCGGAGGCAAATGCCGAGGGCAAGCGCTTGATGGTGATCATCGAGCAGCGTGGCTGTATTTATTGCGCCAAGATGCACGAAGAGGTTTTTCCCGAGCCTACGATTGCCGCGTATATTGAAGAGCATTTCTTTGTGGTGCAGTTGAATATGTTTGGCGATGTGGAGGTGACTGACTTTGACGGCACCACGTTGCCCGAGAAAGATATGGTCAGTCGTTGGAACGTGATGTTCACGCCGTCGATGATGTTTTTCCCCGAAGAGGTGGCGGGTGATTCGACGGCAATTCAGGCGGCGGCGTCCGTGGTGCCCGGCGCATTTGGCAAATGGACGACATATAATATGCTGCGTTGGATTGTTGAAAAGGGGTATGAGAGCGACGAGCCGTTTCAGAAATACCATGCCCGTATGATTGAAGCGGGTGGGATGTCGGACTAAATTAACGGGTCGTTCATTTGCTGCGGTGCAGAAACATGCAGACATGTGAATTTGTATTTGCGTTTCCAAAGCGTAGCAGGTTAGTCTGATCCGATAACAAAGCGAACATGCAGGGAGGTGTCATGAAACGCACGCTAATTCTCGCCGCGGCGTTGATCGGATCAGGGGCTGTACTATCAGCGCAATCCGTTTCACCGGCTGACGTGGCTTACGACGAATACGGATCAATCGCAGTATCTTTGTCGGGTGTGGCTGGTGATCCGGCTACGGGCATTGAGGTGATGTCGGATCGCGGCATGGGTAACTGTGTTGCCTGTCATCAGGTCACCGATTTAAAGGCGGCCTTTCAGGGGAATGTGGGTCCAAGTCTGGATGGTGCAGCGGATCGTTGGGATGAGGCGCAATTGCGCGGCATCGTAGCAAACGCCAAACTGACGTTTCCTGAATCGATGATGCCGAGCTTCTACAAGGTTGATGGTTTTGTCCGTCCAGGAAACGAATACACGGGGAAGGCAGCGGATGACACGTTCGCATCGCTGTTGACCGCACAACAAATCGAAGACGTCGTCGCATATCTTGCGACGCTGAAAGAATAGTGGCCGAAAGGAGTGGCGACACAATGAATTTTACACGCAGAAATACAATGCTCATGGCAATTGGTGCGACAGCGGCGGCGATGTTGCCTGCTGCTGCCATGGCCAGTGTCGAAGAGATCGTGGCCGCCTTTACCGGTGGTGCCGAAATGGGCAGCGAAGGTTTGACATTGACCGCGCCAGAGATTGCCGAGAACGGCAATACTGTGCCGATTGAGGTGTCCGCACCGGGTGCTGTTTCGATCTTGGTCATGGCAACGGGCAACCCGACACCGGGTGCTGCCACGTTCAACTTTGGCCCATTGGCCGGATCGCAAATGGCGTCCACACGGATCCGCCTTGCGGGCACGCAGGATGTGATGGCGATTGCAAAAATGGCTGACGGCAGCTTTGTGCAAGTCACGCAAGAAGTTAAAGTTACAATTGGCGGCTGTGGCGGCTGATCAGGAGAATATGAAAAATGGAAAACGTAAAACCAAAGGTCCGCGTCCCCAAGACAGCAACAGCTGGCGAGGCGTTCGCGATCAAGACACTGATTTCGCACCCGATGGAATCCGGTCAGCGCAAAGACGGCGACGGCAACATTGTGCCACGCTCGATCATCAACCGCTTTACCTGCGAGTTTGAGGGCGAGAGCGTTTTGGACATGACGATGGAGCCTGCGATTTCGACAAACCCGTATGTCGAGTTTGAAGCTGTGATTCAGGCATCTGGCACCATGACATTCACTTGGTATGACGACGACGGGTCTGTCTATACGGAGACCAAGGATATCGAAGTCAGCTAAGCGCTGTAAAAGCAGGGGAGGAATAACAATGAAAAGAACCGGTCTTTTGCAAGCCGCAGGGCTGTTTGGTCTGGTCGTGATGGGGTCAACAGCCATCGCGCAGGACGACAACCAACTTGTCGTTAACGGCGACATCGAGTTCGTAACTGAAGCACCAGCGCCCGAGAACATTGGCGGTCTGAAGACGATTTATTCGGGCTGGCGTTTCCGTTCGTCCGAGTTGCAAGCGATGCAGATGGATGATTTCGAAAATCCGGCGATCTATGCTGTCGATGCAGGTTTGGCGAGCTGGGATTCTGTTGAGGGTTCCGAGGGTAAATCCTGTGCGTCTTGTCATGAGGATGTTGAAACCTCGATGTCGGGTGTGCGCGCGGTTTATCCAAAGTGGAATGAGGCCAAGGCGGAAGTGCGCACATTGGCTCAGCAGATCAATGATTGTCGCACAGAGAATATGGGTGCCGAAGCATGGAAATATGACGGCGACGATATGACGGCGATGGAAGTTGTGATTGCGATGCAGTCACGCGGTATGCCGGTGAATGTCGCGGTTGACGGTCCTGTTGCCGAGACTTGGGCCAAGGGTGAAGAGATTTATTACACCCGTTATGGTCAACTGGAACAGAGCTGTGCGAATTGTCACGAGGATAATTATGACAACTACATTCGTGCCGATCATTTGAGCCAAGGTCAGATCAACGGTTTTCCTGCGTTCCGTATTAAGAACGGTGGATTGGTGCAGTCCCACAACCGTTTCAAGGGCTGTATCCGTGATACACGCGCCGAGACGTTCAGCCCCGGGAGCGACGAGTTTGTTGCCTTGGAGTTGTATGTTGCATCGCGCGGTAACGGTCTGTCGGTTGAAGCACCGTCGGTTCGTCCGTAACACTATTTTAAGGCCCGCGTCGGTGATCCGGTGGCGGGCCTTACGCGTCTTATAACATTCAACTATCTGCATGTATTGCATCCAAAGGATAATCCTATGATTTCTCGTCGTCATTTCATGCAAGCCAGTATGGCTACCACTGCCCTTTATGGTGCGTCGGGTTTCGGGACGATGGGTCGTTTGGCGGCGCAGCAAGCGTTGACGCAGAATGACCTGTTGGATTTCGAGACGTCCGGTAATGTGACGTTGATCCATATCACCGACATTCATGCGCAGTTGAAGCCGGTGTATTTCCGCGAGCCGGAGATCAATATTGGTGTGGGTGGTGTGATTGGTTTACCGCCGCATGTGACTGGCGCTGATTTCCGCAAGATGTATGGCATTGAGGATGGCACGCCTGCCGATTACGCGCTGACCTATGATGATTTCACGGCGCTGGCCCAGACTTATGGGCGTATGGGTGGCATGGACCGGATTTCGACTGTGGTGAAGGCGATCCGTGCGGATCGGCCCGATGCGTTGCTGCTGGATGGTGGTGATACGTGGCAGGGGAGTTTGACGGCGCTGCGCACCAATGGTCAGGATATGGTCAATATTTTCAATGCGCTTGGCACCGATGCGATGACGTCCCATTGGGAATTTACGCTGGGGATTGATCGCGTGATGGAGATTGTCGAGAACGAGTTGAATTTCCCGTTTTTGGGCGCGAATATTTTTGACACCGAATGGAATGAGCGCGCGTTTGAGCCGTATAAGATGTTCGAGCGTGGCGGTGTGCAGATTGCCGTGATTGGGCAGGCGTTTCCGTATATGCCGATTGCGAACCCCGGTTGGATGTTCCCCGATTTGTCGTTTGGTGTGCGTCAGGAGAATATGGCCGAACTGGTCGCCGAAGTGCGTGCCGCTGGTGCCGAATGTGTTGTGCTGCTGTCGCATAACGGGTTTGATGTGGACCGGAAGCTGGCCGCGAATGTGGACGGGATTGATGTGATTTTGACGGGTCATACCCATGATGCGCTGCCCGAGCCTGTGTTGGTGAATAAGACGTATTTGATTGCGAGTGGGAGTCATGGGAAGTTTGTGACGCGCTTGGATCTGGATATTTCTGATGGCGAGATGAAGGGGATCAAGCATCGTCTTATCCCGATTTTTACCGATGTGATTGCGGCTGATCCTGAAATGACGGCCTTGGTTGAGGGGGAGCGTGCGCCTTATCAAGACGAGCTGTCGGAGGTGATCGGCAAGACGGATTCGCTGTTGTATCGTCGCGGGAATTTCAACGGCACCTGGGATGATCTGATTTGTAATGCGCTGATTGACGAGCGTGAGGCGGATATTGCGTTGTCGCCCGGGTTCCGTTGGGGTGCGTCACTGTTGCCCGGTGATGATATTACCCGCGAGGATATTTTTAACGCCACGGCGATGTCGTATCCTGCGGCCTATCGGTCCGAGATGACGGGTGAGAACCTGCATCTGATCATGGAAGATGTCGCCGATAATCTGTTTAATCCTGATCCGTATTACCAGCAAGGCGGTGATATGGTCCGTGTTGGCGGCATGGGCTACCGCATTGATATTAACCAGCCACAGGGCAAGCGTATTACCGAGATGACGCTGCTGAAAACCGGCGAGTTGATTGACCCTGCGCAGACCTATGTTGTGGCGGGTTGGGCCAGTGTGAACGAGGGCACCGAG
>RCMY010000256.1_pt1 | contig 50010 bp, 54 predicted proteins | sample 2041341 | NCBI WGS metagenome assembly RCMY01 (sample SAMN09708234, study PRJNA481090) | Marine sediment metagenome, whole genome shotgun sequencing project.
CCAAGGCCGGTACCATCTCGTGATGACTTTGCGTTGCTTGCCCTAAAGAATTTTTCAAACATATGCTTCTGATCTTTTTTGGGGACGCCTATACCTCGGTCAGTTACGGTAAATTCTATATGTTCTCTTGTTTGATTGAGAGACGCCTTAATTTCAGATTGGGAGGGGGAGTACTTAATTGCGTTTTCAAGGAAGTTTGCTATAACTTCTCTTATTGTTTCTGAATTTGATAAATTAATTGAATCTGCAAATAAAGAATAGTATAATTACAGTTTGAAACAAAGAACTGAGATAAATAACAAACAAATTCTTCCCTAATCTGAGACAATACTATTCCAGGCTCATAGATTCAAGAATCAGATTTAAACTCTTTTTTACAATCTTAAAAACCCCATGCTACACCTCATCGTTGGAAATACAGGATCCGGTAAAACCACCTATGCAAACGCATTAAAAAGCAAAACCAAGGGTGTACTCTTTTCAATCGATACGTGGAACAAGACCTTATTTCTACCAGACAAAACCCCAACCGATGGTTTAGAATGGTTATTGGAGCGCATAGAACGGTCTGAGAACATAATCATGAACTTGGTACAACAGTTAGAGCAATCGAACACCGATAGCATTCTAGACTTAGGGCTATCGAAATATGCCCACCGCGAAAAATTTCGGCAATTTGCTTTAAGCAATGGCTTTAAAATCAAACTTCATTTTTTAGACATTTCAAAAGAAACGCGTTGGCAACGCGTGCAACAACGCAACACCGAAAAAGGTGCCACGTTCGAATTTGAGGTAACCCAAGAAAACTTTAACTTCATGGAAAATTGGTTCGAGCCACCCAATGCAGATGAACTTGTAGGTGGTATCGTCATCACTGAGAAACCCTAATTTCATTTGATTTTTAAACAGACCACCTATGAAGTATAAAATAGCACCCAACGTTATTGCTATACTCTTTGCCGTTATAATAGGGGCTGCATTATTCAAACAAATCGACTTTCAAAACAGGTCCGTCGAAAAACCCTTATTGGCCCTGGTCTACCTCATCGGTTTTCTCATTTCTATCGGATTCATGATCAAGAAGACAACTACCAAATGAAAACAATTTGATTGTAAGCAAATATACCATTCGAGCTTACGCGATGGATTATCAGATGAAAAAAAGCGCAATTCGACGCTGAAAACGGACTCCTTTTTAAATAAATGGATGGCACCTTCGCGAATTCTATTTTCGACACAAGCATTCAAAAATCCATCATCAAAAAATTCTCAATCCCCAAGTAAAATATCAAAACACCCCTAAAACCACCTTCTATAAGCACTAATTTCATCAAAAATTTAAACCTATTAGAAAAAATAACTCCACATCAACATATTCAAATAATAACTACATTTATTCCCGTATTCTGGGCGTTGCTTTATTCGCTAACTTCTGATTTTTCTAGGGAACTTGGAAGCTTCGGGGAGCATTCAGAAAACAAAAACTTCCTTTCCTAGACACACTGTCACCATACATTTTGATTAAAAGTTTGAACGAATGAATAAAAAATTGGCCCTGCACTGGCAGATACTTATCGGAATGGTCGCAGGTGTGCTTTTTGCACTGCTGTTCACAAATTTTAGCTGGGGACCACAATTGGTTCGGGATTGGATAAAGCCCTTCGGCACTATTTTCATCAACTGTTTAAAACTCATCGCGGTCCCGTTGATTTTGGCGTCACTTATCAAAGGTGTCTCGGACCTGAAAGATATTTCAAAACTTTCTGAAATGGGCACCCGAACGATTGTCACTTTTATCCTGACTACCGTAGTGGCGGTTTCCATCGGTTTAGGGCTCGTCAATATCCTGAAACCTGGTAATGCCATTTCCGAAGAAACCCGAATGGAACTTTTAAGCAGCTACAAGGACGACGCCTCCAAACGAATCGACATGGCAAAAACACAAGAAGAAAGCGGTCCTTTGCAGGCATTGATTGACATCGTCCCCGATAATATTTTTTATGCTGCCAGTTACAACACCAGTATGTTGCAGGTCATTTTTTTCGCGATACTATTTGGGGTTGGGCTTATTTTAATCCCAAAAAAATCATCCAAACCAGTCAAAAAGTTTTTCGACGGATTTAATGATGTCATCCTTAAGATTATTGACCTGATTATGGCGACGGCACCTTATGGAGTCTTTGCATTGTTGGCGGCCTTGGTAGTAGAATCACCAAGTGTTGATCTCTTTTCGGCACTGGCCTTGTATGCGATAACAATTCTCATAGGATTACTATGCATGCTCGGTGTGTATGCAGCGATTGTTTGGGTCTTTACGCGAAAGTCGCCTAGCTTCTTCTTTAAAGGCATTGCACCTGCACAACTGCTTGCTTTTTCAACCAGTTCTAGTGCTGCTACTTTACCAGTGACGATGGAACGGGTGGAGGAACATCTGCACGTCCCAAAAGAAGTCGCAAGTTTTGTATTGCCCATCGGTGCCACGATCAATATGGATGGTACCAGTTTGTATCAGGCCGTAGCAGCTGTCTTTATTGCCCAAGCTTTTGGAATGGAACTTTCATTGGCTACCCAACTCGGCATCATTGCCACTGCCACCCTTGCCTCCATAGGTTCAGCTGCGGTGCCTGGAGCAGGAATGGTCATGCTGGTGATTGTCCTGGCCCAAGCGGGAATACCCGAAGCTGGTCTCGCATTGATATTTGCCATAGACCGCCCACTCGATATGTGCCGTACGGTCATTAATGTCAGTGGAGATGCCGCAGTATCAATGATGGTAGCAAGCAAAATCAAAGTCCCGAAAACTGAAGAAAAACTGTAACTTAAATTTTATCCCATACTGGTGTGCTAATTGTTCTCTAGGTTGCCATGTTGATACACACTAAAAGTGTCGATTTCCTAAATTTTAAAAAAGACCACCTATGACGTATAAAATAGTACCCAACGTTATTGCTATACTCTTTGCCGTTATTATAGGGGCGGCATTATTCAAACAAATCGACTTACAATACAGGACCGTCGAAAAACCTCTATTGGCCCTGGTCTACCTCATAGGCTTTCTGATTTCTATCGAATTCATGATCAAGAAGACAACTACCAAATGAAAATTACTTGATTGTAGGCGGTTATACCTTTCGAGTACTTCAAGATAGATTATCGGACGAAGAAAAAGCGCAATTCGATGCTGAAAACGGACTCCTTTTTTAAATAATCCTTTAGCACTTAGTTGCATATTTTATTCGATATTTTCATTCATAAATATCTCAAAATAAACCATGACCTAGTATATTTAAAACACTAGTATTTGGAAATTTACTGTACCTTGTAGGTAACAATCCAACCAAAACCACACTACCATGGAAACCGTAAAAACAACCTCAAAAGGCCTATTATATACTTCTTATATCCTACAAGGCATCGTCATTCTACTCTTCTTAATGGGCGCAGCAAACAATGTTTTACAAACTGAAATGGCTGTGGAAGGTGCCGTAGAATTTGGCTATCCTGAAGATGCTGTGATGTACATGGGTCTCCTTTTATTAATCTCCACCATTTTGTATGCTATTCCTAAAACTACCTTTATTGGTGCACTTTTACTTACCGCTTGGCTTGGTGGTGCAGTCGCTACCCACCTAATTCATAACGACCCGTTGACCAACATTCTTATCCCTGTAGTATTCGGAATCATCGTGTGGGTAAGTATTTTGTTACGGAATATAAAATTGCGCGCATTGGTCTAATTTAAATGTGTTGTGGGTAATTTGGACTTGCAAATTTCAATACTATGAGAAGAATCATAGTTTGACATTGTGCTTCTTCTTATCATTGTCAAAACATTAATATGGACTCAACATCTTTTACCGAAAACCTAGATTTTAATGATACCAAAGTGGCCATAAAAGTGCTATTGGAAACTTCCTTCTCGAAAGAAATACGCATTTTATTTAAAAAAGGGCAGATGATGAAAGAGCACAAAGCGCCCTTTCCTATTATTGTGCATATCTTAGAGGGTGAAATCGCATTTGGCGTGGAAGGTAAAGTACACGATTTAAAAAAAGGGGCAATGCTTACCCTTGAAGGAAATGTACCGCATGATCTAACTGCAAAAGCAGATAGCATTGTACGGTTAACACTTTCAAAACAAGATACTGCCGACCGTGTAAAAGACGTTGTAGCACACTCATAAACGAATACTATGAACGATATCACCAATAGGGAAGATGTAGGTGTAATGGTACATGCATTTTACGGCAAAATAAGAGAAAACGAAATGCTGGGCCCTATTTTTAATGGCCACATTACCGATGAGCAATGGCCAACACACTTGAGCAAACTCACCGATTTTTGGGAATCGAATCTTTTTGGGGTCCGCACGTTTAGAGGGAGTCCGTCTGCCAAACACGTAAATGTCGATAAGAACCTCAACTATACCATCTCACAAAATCATTTTGCACAATGGCTACAGCTTTGGTTTGAAACTATTGACGAACTGTACGAAGGTGAATTGGCCACTAATGCAAAAGATATGGCGCGCAGAATGTCTACTGGGCAGTATATTCATATTTGGCAAAACCGACCTGAGGAATATAGAAAAGGGTAATTCCATTTCTAAAGTAGGGTAACCTAAAAACTAAAACATTGATAACAGCTGCTAAATTGATTATTCTCTTATTTGGAGGATTTATTATAGCTGTTGGTTTTCGTATGCTTTTCACACCCGAGAAAGCAAGATTAATGTTACAAAAAGCGGGAAGTACCAACTTAATCAACTATGGTGAAATAACGTTTCGATTGATTATCGGTATTGCGCTGGTAGTATACTCGGCAAATGCTAAATTCCCAGAAGCTTTTTCGATTTTTGGCTGGTTTATGAGTGTTACGGCTCTATTGCTTTATTTGGTGCCTAAAAAACTACACCATGCGTTTTCAATGAAATGTGCCAACCTATTAAAACCATTAGCTGTGCGGTTACTGGCACCGTTCGCATTACTATTGGGTGCATTGATTATTTACAGTACGATTTAAAAATCAGTCTAGAGGTTCATTACCTAAAAAATCAATCTTTCGAAGCAAAAGGGCTATAGCTATAAACAGGGTATTTAAAAAGTAGGCAATATGCATCGTCACAACGGTAAGATTCCCTAGTTTTATGTAACCAAAGATTAAAACTAGTACCATGGATTATCTGTCACCTACTTATTTCTTTGATTACGAGACCATAGAGATTCAAAATCTGGTCGCCGATTTCTCCCAAGATTCTATTTCTGAACAAGAAAAAGCCATACAGCTATATTTAAAAGTTCGAGATTCTTGGCGGTATAACCCCTATAGCTTAAGTTTTACCAAAGAAAATTACAGGGCAAGTGAAATTGCCAAACGTACCGTAGGGCATTGCATTGATAAATCGATTGTATTGATTGCCTGCCTACGCGCTGTTGGTATACCTTCTAGAATTCACTTGGCCAAAGTTAAAAACCATATTGGTGTTGAGCGGTTAATAGAAAAATTCGGCTCTAACGAATTAACTCCACACGGTATGGTAGATGCATATATCAATGATAAATGGCTTAAACTTTCACCGACATTCAATACATCGTTATGTTCTATGCTGAACGTGGCACCTTTAGATTTCGATGGAAAAAACGATGCCGTTTTACAAGAATTCAATGCAGAAGGAAACTTGTTTATGGAATACCTAGAAGATTATGGCCATTTTGAAGATGTACCTATTGAATTTATGGTTAGAAATGCTCGCGAACACTATCCTCATATTTTTGATGAAAATTCAACCCAAACGGAATTTGAATTGTAGACTTTGTTGATCATCCATTGCTAAAAAAGTTTGTAATCCATATAAAGGAAATCTCAAATTTCGTAACTTGAGTATCCTCAACTTAATAAATACTTGGCATGGAACGCATTACAAATCCAGATTCTGGTAGTCATCGTAGAATAGGAAAAAACTACATTATCAAGGAAAAAGAAATCGAACAGTTTAATGACCTTGGCTACGTCGTTTTAAATGATGTATTGACTGAAGAAGAGATGAAGTTTCTAGACCCATGGTTCGACCATTTTGTTTTAGGCAAAGAAGCAGAACACATGAAGAAGGATTTCTGTGATATGTCGCAACCATACGGCACACCTATGGAAGATTTTCAACTGGTAAATGCTATGCTACCCAGTACCTACCGTAAAGAATTAAAAAATAACATCTACCATAAAATCACTCAACTTTTAGCTGACCAATTATATAAAAATGGAAAATCGGCGATGGATTATGAGCAATTCTTAGCCAAAAAACCGAGTAAAAAAGGAGCTGAATTTGCCATGCACCAAGATTTGGGCTACTGGCCAAAAACAGAAAATACTTGGACAGCCACCTTTTCTTTAGCGCTTACAGATTCTGACCTTATCAACGGATGCCTACAAGTTTTACCGGGCACAAATAAAGAGCCTGAATTGCGTAAGCATTTCCCAAAATCGTACAGTAACGAAAGAAAAGATGGTAAGGTTTCTAGAGATGAAAGCCACACCTTAGTGATTGAAGAACGTGAAGATGATAAAATTGTTTACCTACCCGTAAAACGGGGTAGTATTACCATACACGACGAACGTATTGTACATGGCTCGGCAGGGAATGAATCGAAAGAATGGCGCAAGACTTATGTTGCCGCATATAGAGATATTGATACCATTGCTAAAGAACGTGCTATTGGCTTTACACATTCACATAACGATGAAGTGAATTGGGATAATATTATCATTTAGAAAATCCCTTTTTTAATACTCTCGTCATCTATTTAATTGCTAACCCTTAATTTTAAAGTACAGCGCCTTCCAATTTTTGATCCTTGTTGGGCAATTCAGATTCGCCCAGCATTTCTTTCAAGTTTGATTCTATGGTCAAGCTAATGGCGGTTAAAGGCACATCACCAACCCTATTTTCAAAAGGATCTTCAGTTCTTTCCCCGATAAAATCTAGCGATAAGAATACGAAGTTAATAACCAGGGACAAGGGAATATTCCACCAACCTAGCTCACTCACAAAAGCGAAGGGCAAAAGTGTACCATGAATCAAAACAAAAATACGAGAGAAAAAACTATAGGCCCTTGGAAGGGGTGTATTTTTGATCCGTTCACTTTTACCTTGGTGGTTATTAAATTCTGTCAAGGTCTCCGATAAATGAACAAACCTAAAATCTGATATATAGCCTTTGAGGTAGGCCCGTTTTAAATCATCTCCTTGAATTTTCAATAAATAGTTCGGAGGATTTTCCTTATTTAAAAATTTCTCATATTCTTCATGCGAGATAAAGTCTTTTATATCCGCATATTTATTATTTCGTACGATCATTTCATCCCTAGGTGCGTTATAATCATTGTGGGTACGTAAATAAACCCTAAGGGCATGGGCGAAGGCTATTTGCCTATAAATCAATCGCTTTTGCAACTGCCATATTTCTATAGTATCCTTTACATCGGGCGCTAAAATAAAAGTTTGAACTTCCCGTGCCCAAGCCCGGCTATAATTTACCAGCAGTCCCCAAATTTGTCGACCCTCCCACCAGCGATCATATGCATGGTTATTCTTAAATCCTAAATAAATAGCTAGAGCCGTACTTAAGGTGGCTACGGCATTAAAAGGAATAGATAACTCATGATATCCAAGTTCTACATGGAGTACATAAGCAAATATGGACAGTAAAAAGAAATAGCTCAGCGGTTTCCATAAATAGAAAAGCAGGATATTTATTTTAATATTTCTTGTCAATAACATAGTTCAAATTTTCAGCAAATGTAATTTGATTTGGGTCTATTTAATTATTGTTTAACAAAAGAAATGTGAGGTAGTACGTACCGTATTTATATAACAAAACACACCCCTACCTATAGAGCATTCAACTATTTATTAACTGAGTAAAAATATCTTGGAGATAGGGTTAAAATATAGGCAGGAACGGGTATTTCTTTTGTTATGTGAGCTCATCAATCTTCTGTTCAATAAAAAAATAGAAGGGAACAAAAAATAAGTACCTTATCTTTATATAACACCAAAACGTATTGACCATCATAACCATATTGATGAAAAGAAAAACGATATTTTTATTTATGTTCACTTGCTCAATGTTTCTATTCGGCCAAGAACCGATGGAATGGAATCCTGATTATGAGCTTCAATTGAGTGACTACCAATCTCCAGAATCGGAGATTGATTCATCGCTTACCTCCTATTCTATCTATTCAGGTTCTAAAATAGATTTCAGCTTTAATATGAACTCGGTGTCATTTATGTTCACCAAAAATTTCAATAACAAAATAAAGGCTGTTTTTCAAAAGAACTTGGCGGTATTGATTGCTCCAGATTCTTTGACCGCAAATCAGCTGGTTCGTTTTGGGCGTTACGATTTTGATTTGGTAGAGCTCTACTCCCGCAAGATTCGTAAAAAAATATATGAGGAAAAAGGTGCTTTTACCGATGCAAAATTCTTTCAGCCTATTTTCAATGAACTACAGGAAGAAATGAATACCGTAAGTGCACAGGTGTTTAAGGCCACCAATTTTGGTAAAGATGATGTGATGCTACAAAAAGAACACGAAAAAGTTAAAAGAGAGCTATTTACCCTATCTGATTATTGTCATAGTTGCAAGCCTAAAAAATCAAAAGACTAAGCATTAGTAGTATACTTCTATTGAATTAAGCCATTTTAGCTTTGTTTGCCTTAGTAATGAAATTCAATTCCATTTTAATTTTAGAATTTTTTGATTTGTACAAACGTGCTACTTCCGTTTTAGCTTCAAGGTTTAACTCGTAAGTGGTTTCAGTAGCGATAGTCATTTCAATAGTTTCAACTTTTACATCAGCAGTAGTGTTTTGTGCTTGAGCAGTTAAGCTTAAGAAGATGATAAAGATGATGGTTACTATTGTTTTCATGACTTGCGTTGTTACACTTATAGAACGCAGCAGACCTTCATTTACTAGGTTGTGAATCGCCCAAAAACACTTTATACTCGTTACGATGCACGCACCTAGATAAAGTGCAAAATCTTGTCGATAAACGACATAAAGACTTAAAACACCTCAGCGATAAAAGGTGTCGTTTACCGATATGGGCAAGTGGGTTTCTAATCATATAGGGACTTCTTAGAAGAAATGAACACGGTTAGTGCACAAGTTTTTAAAGCCACCAATTTTGGTAAAGATGATGTAATGCTGAAAAAAGAACACCATAAGGTAAAACAAGAGATTAAATCGCTATCTGATTTTTGTATTAGTTGCAAGCCTAAAAAATCAAAAGACTAAGTACTAGTAATCAACTTCTATTGAATTAAGCCATTTTAGCTTTGTTAGCCTTAGTAATGAAATTCAATTCCATTTTAATTTTAGAATTTTTTGATTTGTACAAACGTGCTACTTCAGTTTTAGCTTCAAGGCTTAACTCGTACGTTGTTTCAGTAACGATAGTCATTTCAACAATTTCAACTGTTACATCGGTACCAGCTGTTTGTGCTTGAGCAGTGATTCCTAAGAAGATGATAAAGATGATGGTTGCTATTGTTTTCATGACTTGCGTTGTTACACTTATAGAACGCAGTAGACCTTCTTATACTAGGTTGTGAATCGCCCAAAAACACTTTTTACTCGTTACGTTGCACGTACCTAGATAAAGTGCAAAATCTTGTCGTTAAACGACATACCACCTTATTTCACCACAGCGTTAAAAGGTGTCGTTAATCGATGCGGGCACGCAGTTTTCTAATCATATAGGGCCTTTTTAGAAGAATTTATCAGCAAAAAAATTGTCAGTCCGAGTGAATTTTCGAAGCATGAGAAAATTTGTATCGAGAACCTTCGCGTGTTCCAAACCTGTACTCGATACAAATTTATTCGTTCCTCATAAATCCACTCGAACTAACATAGGTTTATATTTCCGTCTTCAAACTTTCAATTCAGACACTAAAACCAACAGGTGGGTTATATGGATTACCAAGTTGTTTTTAAATTCTACATCTTTGAGTAACAATTAACCAACCGACCATGGAGAACACCATTAAAATTTTCATTTACATACACGCCTTTTTCGGGGGAGTAGGACTTATTACAGGCATTGGAAGTATTATAGTAAGAAAAGGAAATCTAAACCACAAACGCTTAGGAAAATGGTTTACCTGGTCTATGATTATCAGCTCGGTTATTTCTTTGGTAGTCGCAAGAATGCCCAATCACATTAACAATTTTTTATTTTTAATAGGCATTTTTACCATTTATATGATATTAGCGGGTAACAGAGCACTCACCTTTAAATCAACTAAAAAAACAGAGGCTAACCTAATTGACAAAATGGTTTCAGGCGTTATGGTAGTGTGTGCATTATTCATGCTCGGTTTCGGCATTAACGGTCTCGTTCACGGCTATTCACAAAGTATATTGTTCATATTCTTCGGAGCATTCGGCATATTCTTGCCTTATGGTGATTATAAATTATTCTCTAAAACTTTAGAAAATAGAAAGCTATGGCTGATTACCCATTTAAGTAGAATGTTGGGTGCCCTAATAGCTTCTATCACCGCATTCTTGGTTGCGGGTATGAAATACGATAATTTATGGGCATGGATGACCCCGACCGTTTTAGGCACCGTCTATATCATCTACTGGATTAAAAAAGTAAAAGGGAAATTGAAGCCGAAAACAGCTTAAAAGAACAGATGACTATTCCTTTAGGTTTAAATTCTCTGCGAAGTAATCACAGAAATCTTTCATAGTGGCTGTCATTTTTTCATCTTGTGTAGCCTTCAAAAAAGTATCGGTTAAAGAAACCAATGTTTGATGGAAAAAAGTTTTCATTTCATCAACAGGCATATCCTTTGTCCAAAGGTCAATTTTCAAGGACTCTTGATTCTTACTGTCCCATACAGACAATAGCATTGCTTTTACCTCTTCATTTTCGATACCACCATCTTGAGCAGACCAGTTCAATGATTCAGGAATTCTATTTTCATCTAATCCTACACGTAATGTAATTTCTGATGTATGTAAATCTGCCATTTAATTTCTTGGTTTGTAATTTGATTTCTTAAATATTTCTTCCTCAGGCATTGTCAGTAATTGCTTCATGGTCACAGAATTGTTTTCCATAAACGCCTTCACAATTTGCCAGCCAACATATCTCCCTAGTCTTCCTGGAGATTCATTATCAAGCTCTAATCCGAATTTTGAAAACGGAGCAGGCTCTAAAAATCGTTGGTTCAATTTAGTATCGGTACTATATAAATATTCGTTTTCAATGAAATTTCGCCACATCGGCTCTTCATTGGCAATTGCCCACGTTAAATCTTCTTCAGAATAGCCTATTCTTTTACGCTCTTCTACATTAGGCATCAGTTTATCTTTCAAGTACAATTCTTTACCGAAATAAATCATTCGGGCAAGAAAAGTTCGGTCTCTTGGTCGTGGTACTACTTGTTTGGCAAACGCACTGGCAACATCACTCACCAAATAATTACGATCTAAAGATTGTGCTATATAACGCTGAAAACCACCATAATACTTATGCTCAGGACCTAAGTAATTGTCAAGACTTACAAACAAAATACTATCAATTAATATAATTCTGTTATTGTAATCGACATCATTGGTTACCGTAATAACTTTTGGTACAGTATACTCAGGAAAATAGTATTTGATATGTTTAAATAGTTGCACCAAACCTTCTTCCTCATCTTCAAAACTCTGAAATGCATTACCTACTTCTTGAAAAAGTTCTATTTGAAGTGAATCTTCCATTTTGGCAATCCAAACACTATCTGGCGCTGGAAATAGATATGGATACGTTTTGCGTAATACCGGTAAACCTTCTTTACCTGCCGATGCAAACTCGCGATCAAATCTTGCGATTTTTAGGTCAATCGGTACAGCCTCTATTTCTTGCGCTACCTTATCGCTATCATTACAGCTAAAAAGAATGAAAAAAACTGATAATAGTATAAAAATAGGTTTGACCCTAGCAAGTATTTTACAATACATTTTATTATTCACGGTGTTCAACTTATTTTTAAGGCAAAGTTAATTGATTTTAATAAATAATTGGAACCGTATGCAGACTGAAAAGGTAATTGACCACATTGTACAATGGTTAAAGGATTATGCTACCAATGCAAAACAAAAAGGTTTTGTTATCGGTATATCTGGAGGAATCGATTCTGCAGTCACTTCTACACTTTGCGCCAAAACAGGTTTAGACCTATTATGTTTAGAAATGCCGATACACCAAGCAGCAAACCAAAGCGACAGAGCATCAAGACATATTGAATGGTTGCAGAAAAATTTCAAAAACGTTTCTAGACGTGAGGTAAACCTTACTCCTGTATTCGACAGCCTTGTTGATGCATTTCCATCTGTTGAAAACGAAGAAGAGCGTTTTATGTCATTAGCCAACACGCGGGCAAGACTACGTATGACGAGCTTATATTATTTTGCCGCATTAGAGCGCTATTTAGTCGCAGGAACAGGAAATAAAGTGGAGGATTTTGGCGTGGGTTTCTATACTAAATATGGCGATGGTGGTGTTGATTTAAGTCCGATAGCCGATTTAATGAAGACTGAAGTATATAACATTGCCAAAGTTTTAGGCATTAATGAAGAAATTATTAAAGCTGCACCTACTGACGGTTTATGGGGTGATGATAGAACAGATGAAGACCAAATTGGTGCCTCGTACCCTGAATTAGAATGGGCCATGAGCATGAAAGATGAAGGCAAAACAATTAATGATTTTGAAGGTAGGAAACAAGAGGTTTTTGATATCTTCATGAGATTGAACACTATAAACCAACATAAGATGGTGCCTATACCGGTTTGTGAGATTCCAAAATACCTTAAATAACAACTCATCTAAGAATCAGGTAATTAAGTCGAATATAAAGCGTTAAATTATTCGTTAACAGCTAAATAGTGCAACTTTGACTTCTAATTTAGAATTTTAAGCCTTACATTGCATGTAGTCTTCTCATACAAAATAGGTTGCTAAAAATCTATAAAACAATATTTAATGATCAAAGTTTTAATAGCGGACAACCACCCTATAATAAGAATGGGAGTTAGGAAGGTTCTAGAAGCCGCTGAGGGTTTTGAATTGATCGATGAGGTAGCAACTACCGAAGAGCTTTTCGAAAAACTTAAAGACGCAACCCCCGATGTTGTCATGCTAGAAATGGATATTCCTGAAATAAACGGAATTGCAGCATTACGAAAAATTAAAAAAGATTACGCTGACGTAAAAGTACTTATGTATAGCGGTCAATCTGAAGATGTGTATGCCCTTAGCGCTATTAGAGCTGGTGCTTTCGGTTATTTATCAAAATCATCTGGTGTAGAATATATTACAGCAGCAGTAACAAAAGTAAGTGAAGGTAGCATGTTCATAACCAATGAATTGGCACAGCGTCTTGCGTTTGATGGAGGCACTAAAAAACCTAGAAGATTCTTTAGAAAACTGTCTACTAGAGAAATAGAAGTATTAAAACTTTTAGCTAGTGGTAAAAGAAATAAAGAAGTTGCTATAGGCTTAAACCTAAACGAAAAAACAGTTAGTACCTATAAAGCACGTTTAATGAAAAAATTAAATGTTGATAATATGGTAGATTTATTACAACAGGCAAAAGCGCTTGAATTGTACTAAATTCTTACAACTGTCATAAAACAAAAAAAGACCCACCAAAAGGTGGGTCTTTTTTATTAATGGTGCTTTTATATTATGACAATACTCTATTTAATTTCTGATTTAGAAGCTTGTTCAATTGAATATAATTCATAATCTCTTCTAGAGCTTCACGATTATCATCATTCGACTGCTCAGTTGTTTTCTGCAATGCTCCCATTCGCTTTTTAATAAGATAACAGCGTAAGGTTAAAATAGTTTCACTTACCAACTGTGCCACCCCTATTTCCTTTTTCTTTGGATAAATTTCTTTGCTCTCCCAATTATCTAACTTATAGCGCTCCTCTTCCATTAAAATAGAAGATATCTGATTTGCCATATCTTGATCTAGACCATTTACAAAAGTAGTAATCGAAAATTCTTCTTCTTCGTTCAATGCCTCTATGAGCTTGGTATACATTTTTCGAAAATCATCATTAGCCAACTCAATCTCATCTTCTTGAAGATCTAGATAAATTTTCTCGTACACCTTTATTTTCATGGATTCAGGCTCCAGAATCAAATCTCCGGACTCATTTTCCTTAAGCACCAAATCTTCAAACTCTTCTTTGTGAGTACCATAAAGCATAAGCGATTCTATAATCTTTCGCTCTAACACATATTGTACATCTATGTTCTCACGTTCTTCTTCATTTCGGACAACCTCAAAAGCTTTCTGCTCTTCCTTTTGTTGCTTTTGAATATCGGCGTTCTCTTTCTTTCCTATTTGTGCCAAGGTATTAAATAGCACAGCTTCAGAAATATTCATTATCTGGGCACACTCTTGAATGTATATTTCCTTTTGAATACGATCAGGAATCTTTGCAATACTATTGACAATATCTCTTACCGTATCTGCTCTTTTTATAGGGTCGTTAGATGCTTCTTTTACTAAAAGCGATGCCTTAAACTGAATAAAATCTTTGGAATTTTCCTCTAAATAGGAAACTACATCTTCTAACTCATTATTCTTGGCAAAACTGTCTGGATCCTCCCCTTCAGGAAATGTGCAAACGCGAACGTTCATACCTTGCTCCAAAATCAAATCGATCCCTCTTAATGATGCTCGTAATCCTGCTGCATCACCATCGAACAAGACAGTTATATTTTTGGTCAATCTATTGATTAGCCGAATTTGCTCTGAGGTTAAAGCCGTACCGCTAGACGATACAACATTGTTGATTCCTCTTTGTGCAAACTGAATAACATCGGTATACCCTTCTACCAAAAAGCAATTATCTTCTTTTGCTATTGCCTGCTTTGCATAATAAATACCATACAAGACTTTACTCTTGTGGTAAATATCGCTTTCAGGTGAATTGAGGTATTTAGCTGCCTTTTTATCATTCGTTAATATACGGCCTCCAAAACCTAACACCCGGCCGCTCATGGAATGTATAGGAAACATTACCCTACCCTTAAAACGGTCGAACTTTCTAGAACTATTTGGATTGTTAGGATCATCCTTAACAATGGTTAATCCGGTTTTTTCTAAATAATTTAGCTTATATCCTTTGTCTAAAGCAGCTGTAGTAAAACCATCCCACTGATCTAAACAGTATCCTAATTCAAATTTTTTGATGGTCTCATCCCTAAAACCACGCTCCTTAAAATAACTGAGACCTATCGCTTTACCTAACTCGGTTTCCCATAACATCTCTTTAAAATGTGTTTGGGCAAACTCCGATACCAAATACATGCTTTCGCGCTCATTGGCTTGCTCCTTATCTTCATTAGATTGCTCTGTCTCCTCTACCTCAATGTTATATTTTTTGGCAAGGTATTTTATAGCCTCAGGGTACGTGAAATGCTCATGTTCCATTAAAAAAGCTACCACATTACCACCTTTACCACTACTAAAGTCTTTCCAAATCTGTTTTACAGGTGATACCATAAAACTAGGAGAACGCTCATCTGTAAACGGACTTAACCCTTTAAAGTTGGAACCCGATTTCTTTAATTGTACAAAATCCCCAATAACCTCCTCTAAACGAGCAGATTCATAAACTTGATCTATGGTATTTTTTGAAATCATTCAGGCGTTCTGCAATCTCTTAAAAAAGAGAATTTGTAATTACTTAATTTAGCATATCAAATGTATTAATAATATATGATTCTTTTCTTTGGAACACGACCTGGCAAACCAGAAACCATAAAGCTTTTAAATTCTACTTGCCCTTATTGCCAACAAAGTGGTACATTGACTGCGGTCACCCAAAAGAACTATTTTCATTTATTTTGGATTAAACTCTTTAAAATTTCTAGTAACACCACTATTGAATGTAATCATTGTAAACGTGGGTATTATGAAAATGAGTTTACCGATGAGATGAATCGTGAACTATCCAGAATAAAAAAATAGCTGTAGTAACCGGTTTTTAAACACGGCACCACAGCTAAATTGATTGATGAATATATTTAACTTATAAATCGAACCGAAGTCCTAAAGAGACACTACGCTGCTCAACAGCAGCATCTTTAAAAATTGGGTTCAAGTCGTATTTCACATATAATAGAACACCGTCAACACCAGCATACGCACTTAAACCATAGACTAAATCATTGGTATTGTACCCGCGTTTTAATTTATCCTTGACATTGTCTCCATTTCGATCATACTTCAATTTTTGACGCGTACCCATATTAAAACCAGCATAGCCACCTAAGCCTAATCTAAATTGATTTCGTAATGAATAACGCATGGTTTCTTCAGTGGTTTTCAACTTTGAAGGTCCAAATTCAAAATGCATTGGAAACACAAGATTATCCATACGAAATTTTGATTTATTCAAATCAAATTCAAATTCTTGCAGTTCGGTTTGACCATTGTCAAGAGCAACAAAATATTGATTATCCTTTGGTTTTAACCCATTAAATTGGAATGAAAAACCATAATTCAACCTCACAAAATTTGAATTTTTGAATAGTCTAGTACGCCATTGCCATCCCATTTCAAAAAATCGACTCCCCCCTATTTTATAAGGTGAATCATTTAAAGACTGCCCTTCTACGATAGCATTATTCAATCCTACTGCCATTACAAAATCTGAATAAGTTCTTCGATCATAGCGTATCTCATTTTTCCAATTTTTAGATTTGAATATAATCGCCGGCTTACCATTAATATCTACTCCTAAACGAATACCTTTTCCAGTAATCGTATCCAACTCCATTAAAACTAACATTTTACCCTGATTACGCTCTATCAAATTTATTTGATTGTCAACAATTGCTATTCTGTTCTCAATGTTTAATGCCCTTTTTTCCGCAGCCTTTTGCTTAAGCAAGTTTGCTTCTTCTTCTTTTATACTTCCATCTTGAAGTCGCTCATTAATATTCTCAACTTCATACTTTAAAGCTTCCTTTTCTTGTTGGGTTATTTTAGCTTTTTGTTCCTTTAAAATTTCAATTTTCTTTTCATACTCCTCTTGCGCCGTTAAATTCTGCACCATAAAAAGTGCAACCAGCCCTACTAAATACATTGTAATTGTTCTCATTTCGATTTTGATTTATGACACCTTGTTTAAACTCAGCATCAGTTGATGAATAAAACTCCAGTCCCTGTCCCCATAGTAATTTATGGCGATGAAGGATAAAACGATTTGTACTAGATTAATTATTGCGGTCAGCGACTGCCGTTCGCACTTTAATGAAACTGGCTTTTAAAGAATTAAATATTTGGTCTCGAAAGGATTGATCAAGTTCACCCTCAACCTCTGTCAACAAAGCCAAAGCATCGACAGATTTATCAGTTTTAAAAATTTTCTCACGTAAAATTTCTTGTTGCGCCCTTTTCAATAATGAATCTACTTCAGCATCAGTTACAGCACTATATTGTTCTAACACATCTATTTGAGCAACTATACCCGCCACTTTGGTGTTTATAATATCATCAGAGATTTCTAATTTACCACCTTTCTTATCAGACACTACATGCGCTACAAAAGCAACTTCAATCTCATCTTCAATACTGATGATTTCTTTGTTTTTTATTGATTCTTGCTTCTTATCTACAACGCTATTAATTTTCTCTAAATCATCATTTTTAGCTACAGCTTCTGGTTCTTTCTCTAAAATTGGTACGGACTCAGTCCTTATCTTCTCTTCCAATTTTTCATTATTAGTGTCAACAACTTGAAACGGTATCTCATTTATATTATCACTACCATTGAAGTAGAACAGTGCAAAACCTATTAAAACCATAACACTGGCTGCAATACCCATCCATAAATACACAGGTTTCTTTTTTCTATCATCTGTATTTAATTCTGATGAAATTTTTGCCCATGCATTCTCTGAAGGTTCAATTTCTCTATTCTTAAACTGCTCTTTTATATGTTTTTCAAATTTATCGGTTTCCATACCCTATAATATTTTGTTGCCTTAATTGATTTTGAAGCAATTTTCGGGCTTTTAATAATTGTGTTTTTGAAGTACTCTCGGTTATAGAAAGCATTTCTGCGATTTCTTTATGCTTATACCCCTCTACGGTATACAATACAAATACCATTTTATAACCTTGTGGCAATGCATCTATCAGTTGTTGAATATGTTCTGTGTCTAAATCTGTACTTTGAGAAATTTCTTCAGACTGGTTTTTTTCATACACCTCATCATCATACACGACAAACTGTTGTTTTCTTAAATAAGAGATACTTTCCCTGATCATTATTCTTCTTAACCAGCCTTCAAAACTGCCCTCGAACTTGAAAGTTTCTAGTTTGTTGAACATTTTCAAAAAACCTTGTACCATAACATCTTCAGCGAAATGAACATCTTTAATGTATTGCCTACAAACACTCAACATTTTTGGAGCATGCTTTTTATACAAACGCTCTTGAGCATCCCGATTACTTGAGATAGCTCTTTTAATGAGCTGCTTTTCGTTTTTATAAAATGGTATAATTTTCAAAATAATGGATTGGTCTTCTATTATACTAGACGCATAGGTAGTTACAATAGTTGCCTGAAGATAAATAATTTTTAAAATTTATTTTCAAATCACTGTATTACAAGTATTTAAAATATGGTAATTTTAAAATAAGAACTACTTTTTACGATCAACCACGTAATTCACCATTAACTCTAAAGCAGCTCTATAGTCAGATTTTGGATATGTACTTAACAGTTCTAGTGCCTCATCTCTGTATTGCAGCATTTTACCAACGGCATAATCCAATCCGCCCTTTTCCTTGACAAAGGAAATAACTTCTTTTACCCGCTGTTTGTCTTTGTTGTGATTCTTAATGGAATTAATGACCCAGTTTTTCTCTTTTTTTGTGCAATTGTTAAGGGCATAAATTAAAGGAAGTGTCATTTTTTGCTCCTTAATATCAATTCCTGTAGGCTTCCCTATTTTTTGAGCTCCATAATCAAAAAGATCATCTTTAATTTGAAAAGCCATACCACATAGTTCACCAAATTTTCTAAACGTTTCTACATCCGTACTTTCCGGTTTTACCGAACAAGCTCCTAATGAACAACATGCAGCAATAAGTGTAGCTGTTTTTTGACGAATAATTTCGTAGTAGACGTCTTCCGTAATATCTAACCTTCTTGCTTTTTCTAGCTGAAGCAACTCACCCTCACTCATTTCTCGTACAGCTACCGATATAATTTTTAGTAAATCAAAATCTTCATTATCAATCGATAACAAAAGTCCTTTAGATAACAAATAATCACCCACTAAAACGGCAATCTTATTTTTCCAAAGTGCATTTATAGAAAAGAAACCTCTACGCTTATTGCTTTCATCAACAACATCGTCATGAACTAAAGTAGCGGTATGGATTAATTCTATTACTGAAGCGCCTCTATACGTTCGTTCATTAACAATACCATTATTCAATAATTTGGCAGTGAGAAATACGAACATGGGCCGCATTTGCTTCCCTTTTCTGTTTATAATATAATGTGTAATTCTATTAAGTAACGCAACCTTAGATGACATTGAATCCCTAAATTTGGACTCAAACAACTCCATTTCCTGGTAGACAGGTTCCTTTATTTGTGATACTATTTTCAGGTGTTCTTTCTTAGAATCTCAAAATTAGCGAAAAGCACTCAGTTAACAGTATTCAGCAGGCAGTTATCGTTCATTGGTCGATTACTCCGGCTATGCTCGGTAAAGGGTTTGATTGCAATTAAGAAAAATATGATTTTGCAAAAAGCGATAGTAATTACTTGCTCCTATTTAAGATTTATTCGCCAACTGACCACAGGCAGCATCGATATCCTTACCACGAGAGCGACGGACAGTGACTACAATGTTGTTTTTTTCTAACGTATTTACGTAACGATCTATAGCTGCATTTGATGCTTGCTTAAACTCACCATCATCTATTGGGTTATACTCTATCAAATTCACCTTAGAAGGTGCAAATCTGCAGAAAGCCACCAATGCATCAACATCTTTTTGAGCATCGTTTATTCCTTCCCAAACTACATATTCATAGGTAATTCTACTTTTGGTCTTTTCATACCAGTACTGCAATGATTCACGTAAATCACTTAATGTAAACTTGGCATTAAAAGGCATTATAGAGGTACGTATTTCATCTATTGCAGAGTGAAGTGAAACAGCTAGTTTAAATTTAACCTCATCATCGGCCATTTTTTTAATTAACTTAGGCACACCTGAAGTTGATACCGTAATACGTTTAGGCGACATACCTAAACCATCTGGAGACGTTATCTTTTCTATCGCCTTCAAAACATTGTTATAGTTCATTAAAGGCTCTCCCATACCCATAAACACAATGTTACTTAATGGTCTATCAAAATAAAGTCGGCTTTCATTGTCAATAACCACTACCTGATCATAAATTTCATCAGGATTTAGATTCCGCATTCTTTTCAACCTAGAAGTAGCACAGAATCTACAATCTAAACTACAACCCACCTGACTAGATACACAAGCGGTGGTTCTTGATTTTGTAGGAATTAAAACCGATTCTACAATCAAATCGTCATGCAAACGTACAGCGTTCTTTATAGTGCCATCAGAACTACGTTGCATTAAATCTACCTTAATGTGGTTGATAACAAAATTAGCCTCTAGCATCGCCCTTGTTTCTTTCGATAGGTTTGTCATCACATCAAAAGAATAGGCTGCCTTTTGCCAAAGCCACTCATAAATCTGATTTCCACGAAAGGCCTTATCACCATTGGAAACGAAAAAATCTCTAAGCTGCTCACGCGTTAGTGCCCGGATATCTTTTTTCTTTATTTCTTCCATAGTTTTAAAGGTAGTTATTAAAATAAATCCCGCTTTCTAAATAGTTAGATAAAGCGGGATTCGATATTATTTCCTTACGTATAAGGAATGACTCGTACTTATATAATTAACATGGCATCACCATAAGAATAGAACTTATAGTTTTCCAAAATAGCTTCTTTGTATGCTTTGTTCATTAAATCATGACCCATAAATGCAGATACCATCATCAATAATGTTGATTTAGGTAAATGAAAATTGGTTATCATGGCATTTGCAAGGCTAAATTCATATGGAGGGAAAATGAATTTATTTGTCCAACCTTCAAAGGTATTTAGTGTGTGTTTTGAAGAAACTGCACTTTCTAAACCACGCATTGCAGTTGTACCTACAGCACAAATACGACGTTTTTTCAACTTCGCATTGTTTACAATATGTGTAGCTTTCTCATCAATAAACAATTCTTCACTATCCATTTTATGCTTAGAAAGATCTTCAACTTCTACCGGATTAAAAGTTCCTAAACCAACATGCAATGTTAATTCTGCAAAGTCGATTCCCTTAATTTCTAATCTCTTTAATAAGTGTTTAGAAAAGTGCAAACCAGCAGTTGGGGCAGCAACCGCACCTTCATGCTTAGCATAAATAGTTTGGTAACGTGATTCATCTTCGGCTTCAACCTCTCTTTTAATATACTTTGGTAAAGGTGTTTCACCCAACTCCCTAAGTTTTCTTCTAAAATCAACATAGGCACCATCATACAAAAAACGTAATGTTCTTCCTCTTGATGTTGTATTATCAATAACCTCAGCAACTAGAGTTTCATCATCACCAAAATATAGTTTATTTCCAATACGTATTTTACGTGCTGGATCTACAAGAACATCCCATAAGCGTTGCTCTTCATTCAATTCGCGCAAAAGAAAAACTTCGATACGTGCACCAGTTTTTTCTTTGTTACCATATAAACGTGCTGGGAATACTTTTGTATTGTTAAGAACCATGACGTCGCCCTCCTCAAAATAATCGATCATGTCTTTGAACATCTTATGCTCAATCTTTCCAGTATCTCTATGGATTACCATTAATTTGGACTCATCCCTATTTTCTGAAGGATGTTCGGCCAATAATTCCTTAGGAAGCTCAAAACTAAAGTTTGATAATTTCATGTAGCTAATATTTTAGTGTAGCAAATTGCGGCTGCAAAGATACAATCTGCAGATAGGCCTTGTCAAGTAAAACGCTAATTATAATTCTCTTATGGTAAAATGAAGGTGTTTAAGGTCATTCCAAAAATCTGGATATGACTTAGAAACCACCTCTGCATCGTTTATAAAAAGAGTGGTGCACATTGCCAACGGAGCGAACGCCATAGCCATTCTATGATCATTATACGTATCAATGGCAACATCAACAGTAATAACTTTAGTCGGCAAAAGTGTAAGTGTTTTATCGGTTACCGAAATAGATGCCCCTAATTTTGAAAGTTCTGTATTTAACGCCTCTAAACGGTCGGTTTCCTTAATTTTCAAGGTATGTAGACCTGTTAAATGACAACCAACCTCTAATCCAAAACAGGTGACTGCTATAGTTTGGGCTATATCTGGCGCATTCGCTAAATCGAACTCATTTTCAGCAGCAATCTTTTTATCTGACTTCTTTAATGTGATTATATTATCTCCAAAGATCGTTTCAACACCAAAAGATGTATAAATTTTAGCTAATACACTATCACCTTGAAGGCTTTCTTTTTTATATGCGGATAATGTAATTTCTGTACCTGGGTCTGAAAGTGCGCAAATACTATAGAAATAGGAAGCAGAACTCCAATCAGATTCTACAACAAGTGTGGTAGGCGCAACTTTATCTTGAGATGAAACTTTTATTCTATTGCCTTCAAATGAAGTTTTTACTCCAATTTCCTCAAGTAACCCTAAAGTCATTTTGATATAGGGCACAGAAGTAATTTTACCAACCAATTCTAATTCCAACCCGTTTTCTAAACTTGGCGCAATCAATAATAGAGAAGAGATATATTGGCTACTAACATTTGCAGGAAGACTTACTCTATCCTTTACAATTCGCTGTCCTTCAATTTTTATAGGTGGATAACCTTCATCTTGTACATAAGAGATATCTGCGCCCAACGATTTTAAAGCATCGACTAAAATCTCAATGGGTCTTTCTGTCATTCTTTTAGACCCTGTAAGCACTACATTCTTCCCTTCTTGTGAAGCAAAATACCCTGTTAAGAAACGCATCGCAGTACCTGCATGATGTATATCTACGGTGCCTTCTGTAATTTTCAACCCTTGCCCCATCACCTGAGCATCATCTGAATTCGATAAGTTTTCTATGCTGATTGTTGGAAACAACGCAGCCAAAAGTAGACTACGGTTAGATTCGCTTTTAGAACCTGTTATAGTGATTGTTTCGTTTAGATATTTATCTGATGGCCCAGTTAAATGAAGTTTCAATACGTTTAGAATTAAAAATAGAACGGCAAATATACGGCTATTTCAACTTTTTATTGGCGTGGTGACGGTCATGATCACGCTTTGTTTTTAAATCTAACTTTTTATCGAAAGCTTGTTGTAAATCGATACCTGTTTGGTTGGCCAAACATAACACCACGAACATTACATCGGCTAATTCTTCGCCTAAATCTTTATTTTTGTCAGATTCTTTTTCACTTTGTTCACCATAGCGTCTAGCAATAATACGGGCAACCTCGCCTACCTCTTCGGTCAATTGCGCCATATTCGTTAGTTCGTTGAAATAACGAACGCCATGTTCCTTAATCCAATCATCTACGGCTACTTGTGCGTTTTCAATGTTCATTACTCTTTGTTTTTTGTGTCAATCAAAATAGTCACTGGACCATCATTCAATAACTCAACCTTCATATCCACGCCAAATATACCAGAGCCTACTTTTTTACCAAGTTTTAATTCTAAAGCCTTTATAAAAGCTTTATAAATTGGCACGGCTATTTCAGGTCTAGCAGCATTTATATACGAGGGTCTATTTCCTTTCTTTGTAGCTGCGTGCAATGTAAACTGACTCACAACAATTGCATCGCCTTCGCATTCGAGAAGTGAATTATTCATCACACCTTGGTCATCATTAAAAATACGTAGGTTCACTATTTTATTTGATAACCAGTCTATATCTTCTTGTGTATCTAAATTTTCAATACCTACAAGAATAAGCAAGCCTTTATCAATAGCACATATTATTTTACCTTCAACAGTAACACTAGCCTTGGAAACGCGTTGTATAACTACCCTCATTTTTTCTCATCGTGTATATCAACCCTGTAATTCTCGTCTTCCCCTTTAATCATCTGAATATAGCTTTGGTACCTGCTCCATGCTATATCGCCAGATTCTAGGGCATCTTTCACCGCACATTTAGGTTCATCTATATGTATGCAGTTATTGAACTTACAGTGCTGCTTTAATTTAAAGAATTCTGGAAAATAATTTCCTATTTCCTCTTTCTCCATATCTACAATACCGAAACCTTTTATACCCGGGGTATCTATAATGCGGGCATCGAAACTTAAATCGAACATTTCGGCAAAGGTGGTGGTATGCTGACCTTGTAGATGTTGTTCTGATATTTTTTTAGTCTTTATATCTAATGTAGGTTCAATTGCGTTGACCAATGTTGATTTACCTACACCTGAATGACCTGAAAACATAGATGTTTTGCCTATCATCATCTTTTTTACCGTATCTACATTTTTTCCTGTAACCGCAGAAATACCAATACAGGTATACCCAATATTTCGATATAGCGCCGCTAAAAATTTTATCTCGTCAGTTTCTTCGGGATTATATGTGTCTACTTTATTAAAAAGAAGTACTGCGGGAATTTTATAAGCTTCTGCCGTAATTAAAAATCGGTCGATAAAAACGGGATAGGTTGGTGGATTATTCAATGTAACCAGCAAAAAAACCTGATCAAGATTAGAAGCTATAATATGGGTTTGTTTTGAAAGGTTTACCGACTTTCGGATAATGTAATTTTTACGTTTTTCAATTTCATGAATTATGCCAATGGTATCATCTCCAATTGTTTCCACCTCAAAGTGAACGCGGTCACCTACTGCCACCGGGTTTGTACTTTTTATACCTTTTATTCTAAATTTTCCCTTAATCTTACAGTCATAGAAAACACCGTCTTCTGACTTTACCGTATACCAGCTACCTGTAGATTTATATACAATTCCTACCATTTATGCAAAATACCTTCCATTTATACAAAGTAACTGCTTTCAATACAAAAAATACTATAAATTTGAATTACAACTTAGAACATTAAATATTAACCAATAACTTGAAAATGAAAACTATTAAAAAATTATTCTTATTTACTGTAGTTGCGATTAGCTCTATCGGCTTCGCACAAGAAACAATTACTAACGAATCTGTAGTACAGATGGTAGAGTTAGGTTTCGACGATTATATGATCATCGATAAAATAAACACATCTGATGTAAAATTCGACGCTTCTATTTCTGCTCTTGGTGAAATGAAAAATGCAGGTGTTTCTTCTGAAATTTTATCTTTAATCATGGACAAATCAAAGCAGAACACAAAATCTAAAACTGGAATTTATTACACAGATGCTAGTGGAGAAGACAAATTGGTTCAACCAAGTGTATTTTCTGGAGCAAATTCAAATGCGGTGGCTCAGAAATTAGTTTCTGGCTTAATCAACTCTAAACAAAAAGCACAACTTCCTAAAACTCAATCTAACAACGTAATTCGTCAAAGTCAACCTGAGTTCACATTTATTTTTGACCCAAGTGTGACTGAAGTTGACAATATGCAGAATAACCAAGGTAGCGATGCTGGCATCTTTAACTGGTGGTTTAGAATGGCCAGTAACCCAAACGAATTTGTTTTGGTGAAACTGACCGTAAAAGAAAAGAAAAATCTTAGAGAAGTGATAACTGGAAAAAGCAGCTGGATTACTAGCAGTAGCGGTATAGACCCAAAATACGCTTTAAACTTTGCCATTGAAGAAATTGAAGGTAACAAGTTTAAGGTGACTCCTGATTCTTTAGAGCCAGGTGAATATTGCTTTATCTACCAAGGACAGGTACCACAAGGAAGAGATAATCAAGCGGTATTCGATTTCTCAATTCAATAATACTAAAACATATTTATAAAAAAACCCGATGTAAATACATCGGGTTTTTTTATAAATATGTTAATCCTTGCTTAGTCTTCAATCGATATATTACCAAAATTCAAGCAATTTTTACAATTTATCATGTTTTGATGTGTTAGTAATTAATATCATCTAAAAGATGACCAATTGTTAAAAAACCAAAATCATGAAAAAAAGTATTTTTAGTATTCTAATAATTTTTAGTGGTGCTCTAAGTTTAAGCGCACAAGAGTTTAAAGTTATTACCAGTGTAGAATCAATCGTATCAAGCGGATTAGGGCGCTCTCGAATTATAGATGGTAATGAGGAAAAGGATCATACAGAATTTACCACCACTCAAACCGAAGATGACAATAGCCGTAACAAATCAAAAAGAGATGAAATTAGGGTCAAAGATTTTGACGAAACTAAACTCTTAAATTTTTTCAATATAGGCGGTATCCGTTTTCAAAATATAGCGGCCAATGATGCTCTTATAACTTCTAAAATAAATGCTATGGTTGCCGAAGGGTGGGAACTAGCCTTTGTAACAAGTGCAGTAGAAAGTGATGGCGGCAAAGGAGATTCATCTGGTATTTTTATTACCCGATATATTTTCAAAAGATAAAGATTAAAATAAAAAAAGCCCGGTCTATTTGACCGGGCTTTTTTTATACTTAAGAATTTACAATCTTCTCTTGATGACGAATAGACTCTTGGTGAATAGCTTTGAACATACGAAGAACAAATTCTTCACTTAGTCCCTTTGTCTCCCCTTCTAAAATCATTGCTCCTAAAATTTGGTTCCAACGTGTGCTTTGCAATACAGCAACGTTCTTCTCTTTTTTAAGTTCGCCAATTGCATCAGAAGTTTTCATACGCTTACCTAAAGTCTCAAGTAATTGATTATCGAAAATATCAATATTCGCTCTTAAGTTGTTCAATTTAGCTTTGTACTCAGTTTCAGAGTTGTCCTCTTTACGTATTTTCAAATCTTTCATGATTTGCACCAATACAGATGGTGTTACCTGCTGTGCAGCATCACTCCAAGCATTATCTGGATCATGATGTGTTTCAATCATTAAACCATCAAAATTAAGATCCAATGCAGTTTGCGATACATCAAAAATCATATCTCTATTTCCTGTAATATGAGAAGGATCATTTATGATAGGCAAATCTGGAAATTTTGTCTGCAGATCAATTGGCATTTGCCATTCTGGAATATTTCTATATTTAGTTTTCTCATACGTTGAGAAACCTCTATGAATTACCCCTAAATTTTTAATATCTGCAGTAGCCAAACGCTCAACAGCTCCTAACCATAAAGCCAAATCTGGATTTACCGGATTCTTAACCAATACAATTTTATCGGTTCCTTTTAATGCATCTGCAATTTCTTGAACGATAAATGGGCTAACCGTTGATCTTGCTCCGATCCATAATAAATCGATATCATGTTCTAAAGCCAATTCTACATGTGCACGATTTGCAACTTCAGTCGCAGTTTTCATACCTGTTTCTGCTTTAACCTTTTGAAGCCATTTTAGGCCCAATGAGCCTACACCTTCAAAATTTCCTGGGCGAGTACGGGGTTTCCAAATACCAGCTCTGTAATAATTTACATCGGTATCCTTTAGGGAGTGTGCTATTCCTAACACTTGATCCTCTGTTTCCGCACTACATGGCCCTGCTATTACTAGTGGATGGTCTAGTTTTAAATCATCCAACCATGTTCTCATTTGTTTTGAATTTTCCATTTTAATTATTCTATTTCTTGTTTAACGGTATTCCTTTTAATATTCCTTTTATCTTATTGGTATTATTCATTTCATTGTAAATGCCTTCGTAATCATCTTTTAACAACAACTCTTTAAATGCTGTGAGATTTTGAATATACTCGTCTAATGTCTCGACCACATTCACCTTATTTTGTTTGAAAATTGGAGTCCACATTGCCGGCGAACTTTTTGCCAAACGAACCGTACTTTCAAATCCACTACCCGCCATATCAAAAATATCACGCTCGTTTTTCTCTTTCTCAATCACTGTCTTTCCCAACATAAAAGCACTGATATGAGATAAATGAGATACATAGGCGATATGCTTATCATGCGCTTCAGGGTTCATATAGCGAATACGCATACCTATAGTTTGAAAAACCTGCAATGCTTTTTCTTGTAGCTTATAAGCAGTCAGCTCAACTTCACATATTATATTCGTCTTATCTCTAAACAAATCATTTATGGCTGCTGACGGACCAGAAAACTCTGTTCCTGATATTGGGTGGCATGCTAAAAAATTTCTTCTCTTCGGATGGTTCTCTAACGTTTTACAGATTAACGATTTGGTTGACCCTACATCAAAAACGACGCAATCTTCATGTACGGCATTCAATATTCTCGGAAGCTCCGTAACCATTACATCTACCGGAATACTAACAATAACCATATCTGCCAATTGCAAATCTTGATAGGTTGCTTTCTTATCGATAATTCCTAAATCTTTGGCCTCTGTCAAATGTGTCTCATTAGAATCAATACCATACACGGTAACATCTTCTTGCGTAGACTTTATGTCTTTCGCTAAAGAACCTCCAATTAAACCTATACCGATTACAAATACGTTCATGCTCTTAAAATCTAGCGATTGCCTCTTTTATTTTATCCTCTGTGATACAAAGCGAAAATCGTATATATCCTTCTCCATTGCTACCGAATATAGTTCCTGGTGTTATGAACAAATCTTTTTTATATAAAATGTCATCTATAAATGCTTCGGATACAACACTGCCTTCGGGTAGTTTTGCCCAAACGAACATACCAACAGCATCTCTATCATAAGAACAATCAAGTGTATCTGCCAATTGAAAAATTAACTCCCTACGTGCACTATATACCTTATTCAATTCAACGAACCAATCATCACTACTCTCCAATGCCGCTATAGCTCCTTTCTGAATTCCGTAAAACATACCAGAATCCATATTACTCTTCACCTTTAAAATAGCATTGATATGTTCTTCACTACCTAGAACGAAACCTACACGCCAACCGGCCATATTAAAGGTTTTGCTTAAAGAATTTAATTCTAAACAAACCTCTTTTGCACCAGGAATACTCAAAATACTCGCTGGATCTACATTTAATACAAAACTATATGGATTGTCATTTACCAACAGAACATTATGCTTTTTGGCAAAGGCTACAATTTTCTTAAATTGTTCTCTAGTTGCGGTAGCACCTGTTGGCATATGCGGATAACTCAACCACATAATTTTGACTTTCGACAAGTCTTGCTTTTCTAATATCTCTAAATCTGGAAACCATCCATTCTCTTCTGTAAGGTCATAATATGTTGGGACAGCCCCTACCAAATTAGTTACAGATGTATATGTTGGGTACCCCGGATTCGGAATCAACACCTCATCACCTGCGTTTAAAAACGCAAGGCTAATATGCATAATACCCTCTTTAGATCCCATTAATGGAAGAATTTCAGTGGCAGAATCGGCTGTTACATCAAATCTTTTATGATAAAAATTTGCTATGGCCTCTCTTAATTGAGGCAAGCCTTGGTAGCTTTGATATTGGTGCGCACCATTTTCAAACACCGCTTCTTGAATTGCATTTAGCACATGTTCTGAGGGAGTTAAATCTGGACTACCGATCCCCATATTAATGATAGGTTTACCTTGTGCCATTAAGCCGCGTACTTCTCTCAACTTTTTTGAGAAGTAGTATTCCTGTACGGTATTCAACCTGTCGGCCGTTTGTATCATTGTCTCACATTTTTATATTCACCCAAAACCTTAAAATCTTCTGCCATGATGTTCAATAGACTTTTTGCCTTTGTAAAATCTGCAAAATCGTTAAAAGTTACATCTACAAAAAAGGCATATTTCCAAGGTGTCTCAATCACTGGTAAAGACTGTATTTTTGTTAAGTTCAATCTGCAATCACTCATAACATTAAGTACTGCGGCTAAACTCCCCCTTTTATGGTCGGTAATAAACCGTATAGAAGCCTTCGAAATTTCGGCCTCTGGCAATGTGTCCTTTTTTGTTTGTACAATGATAAAACGGGTTGCATTATTTTTAATAGTCTGTATCTCTTTTGCTACGATGTCCAAACTATATAATTCTGCTGCAACATTAGGCGCGATTGCTGCTACATGCCCTAATTTTTGTTCTTGAATTCGCTTTGCAGTTTCAGCAGTATCGACATCTTCCACCAATTTGATATGCGGATACTGTCTAAAATATTCCTTGCATTGCAATAATGCCATAGGATGTGAACTCACCTCAGAAATATCTGAAATTTTTTGCCCTTTTAGCACCATCAAATTATGATGAATGTTTAAGTAATATTCCCCTATAATATGCAAGTCGTTATGGTGGACAAGGGCATAATTTGGGATAATTGATCCGGCAATCGAGTTCTCTATAGCCATCACCCCTTGGTCTGCTTCTTTAGATAATAACTTATCTACCAATTCATCGAACGAAAGGCATTCGACAAGCTCTATATCATCTCCATAACAATCTTTTGCTACTTGATGATGATTGGAACCTTTAATTCCCTGTATGGCTATTTTTAAACTCACTTTTACTCAATTATATTCAAAAAAAAAGTTCCGATATATATCGGAACTTAATTCTATTTTATTTTTAAAATATGCTAGAACAGTCCCGTACCTCTCTTAAAAAAGAAGTAGAAATAAAAACCTGTCCAGAAATATTGTTTTGTCATTGCTCTTATAAACTTTGGCTAAAGTAGTAATTATATTTAAAAATGGTTGTTTTAGGTGTTATTTTTTTGAAAAATTCAATTTCTGTTTCAAATACTGAAGCTTTTGTGTTAAATATCTAAAATTGTCACCACTTGAATGCTATACCAAGTCCTGATTCATTAGCAACCGGTTCTAATCTAAATGTTGTCTTTGTATCAAACTGTTTATTATAGGATAGGATTGCTCGTTTTCTAGATTTATTTGCACTATTCAAAAAAATAACTCCAACAATCGCTGCACCTAAACCACCTGCCAAAGGTCCGATTGCATTTTTGGCTTTATCACGGTTAGACAATAGTGGGTCATCATTCAATAATTCTGACACTCCCCAAAATACACCTACAAACTCTCCTACCAACGCTACACCTGCCACTATTTCTTTGGTATCCGCTTTTTTCCAGTGCATGTATACCTCCTCGTTTTTCGAAAAAAGGGCTTTAACTTCTTTTTTTGCTATTTTTTGGTCATCTTGATAATATTCCATGCTCCACATACTTGCAAAAGTCGTAATCTCTTGCGCTATGGTATTCGTAATTACGACCATAAACAGGACCAAAAAGAGTTTTATTTTTAAAGATTTCATAGTTCTAATTTTTATCTAAAGTAGAAAATAAATTAAAGAATACTATTAAAAATAATCTCGCATAAATCTATTGAGAAATACCTGAACTCGGTTGAAAGTAAAACGGAATAGACCAATTGTACTTTCGAATATCTCCTAAGGTTTTAGTTACTTCGATTGTATTCTTTCCTTTTTGCAATAGCTCTTTATCGATAAAACCAACCATACCAAACTGCTCTGAAGTCTGATGATTCTTCTTAAGAAAATTGATATTTACAATAGAACCATTCAACTTGACTGTGTGGTATTTGTGGTAGCATTCTAAATAAAATTTACGAGCAAGAATCCTATTTTTTAACATCTCTAGTTGTTCATCATCAACATATTCTCCACAGGCATTCTCTTGATAAATACGCTCATTATTAAAAATGGGAATAAATAATTTAACTGTCTTTCCTTCTATAATATCAGACTGAATTTGAGGTGTGACTAAAAAGAAATTGTCTGGATTTTGGTCATAATAATAGCTTAGATGCATTTGATCCGCATAATGGACATCTTGTTTAATTAAATAGAAAATATTAGTGTCATTCACTTTAACAACTGCTACACACATTCCTGAAACAAAAAATAATAAAACCAAATACACCAATGACTTCTTTTTCTTAAAGTTTGAACCAAAAACCATTGAAACCTGCAGCAAATACTTGTATAACGGACCATAAGTTACCATTGACGTCCATTTCACTATCTTAAACAACCAAGTCTGAATAACTACATTATTCTTAAACTTCTTTAAATTTCCAATAATACCGAAGATGGTTTGGAATACTAATAATACCCCAATTAATACCGCAGGTGCTAAAAGTATATACGTATTCACATATTCTGACAACAAATTATAAATCAGCATATAAATACTTAGTGTAAGCGCTAAATAAGAATATATCAGTAATATGGTGAAAGCAGCAGAAAATATGACACTGCATAATTCATCTACTTTTTGAATTGTTTCTTCTTGTTTAGGTAATATTCCTAATATTTTTTCAGTGTAAATTTTAGAATAAGCACTATCCTCTACTCCATACTCCGGAAAAACTGAATTAAGACCTACCAACCCAATCCAATAGGCTCGTAAAAAAAAGTGAATTACAAACATTGAAACCAGTATACTAACGGCCAATAGCCCCATGAAGACTATAAAATATCCATATTTATATTGCTCTACAGGCAAAAGTTCAATGTACCTATTCGTAACCCATTCTACCAGACCGAACAATTGAAATGTACCGAATATGGCAATGGCAGAAACCAGTAATTCTGCTTCCCAGCTTTCGTCTTTTAGGCGTTGAAGCCATTTTATAGTTTTTTTATTTTCTAAAACTTGGGAGGTCTCTGTTGGTTGACTCATAGGGTATTCAAAATCTCAATGGTTAGCGAGACTAATATACCCTTTCTTTAAAACTTAAAAAACAATTAAATCATTAAGCATTAACCCCGTTAAAAAAACAATCGACAACAGCATCTAGCTCCGATTGAATTTTAGGGTCTGTACAATTAACCAAAATAGAAAAAACTAATTGTTCTTCTGGATAAACAAAGAAATTAGAATACCCACCTACTCCGTTACCTACATGACCATAGAATTTTCTTTTTCTAGCATCTTCACTCACTTGCCAACCCAAACCATAGTACGTTGGTGAACCGTTAACTTCTTGTGAAGTTAAAAATTGCTTAAGTAATTCTGCTTTAACCCCAATTCTCTTATCTAAATATGCTTGTCCGAATTTGGCAATGTCCGCTGATGTGGAAAGGTATCCGCCACCTGCCAATTTGTAAAAATTATCTACAGGAATTGCTATTCTATATCCAGCTAAACCTTTGGTATAAAAGGTGGCTAAATTTCCCTGTGCTTCGATTTCTGCAATCTCTTTCACTTTAGTACCATAAAGCCTTCTATTGCGATCAGGATGACATTTTGGACAAAAGGTACTTTGCATCCCTAAAGGGTTCAACACCTTTTCTTGAACATATTCTTCAAAAGGGATACCGCTTGCTTCTTGCATTGCCCCAGAAATCATTACCCAATCAAAACTATTATATAAATATTCAGTGTCAGGTTCAAAAACTAACGGGTCATTCTTAAATACCCCTAAACCTTCTTTGATTGAAAAAGGTTCGTTCAGCCCATATTCCTTGCCTTTATATACTCGAATACCCGCTGTATGGCCAGCTAATTGTCGTATTGTAAAATTCCAGCGTTTTTTAGGGAAATCAGGAACATAGGCATAGAAAGATTCATCAAGATCAATTAATCCATCTTGAACCATTCTAGCCAAAGCAGTAGCGGCTATAGGTTTTGAAACGCTGGCTATACGAAAAATTGTTTGTTGTGGATTTACCTTTAATTTACCTTCCACATTTGCATAACCATATCCTTTTTGGAAAATGGTCTCTCCTTCTTTTAGAACGGTAATTGCTAAACCGGGAAATTTATTTTTTGCATACATATCCTGTAAAAACGAATCTGCTTTTACCAAGCCCATCAATTCTAGATTTTCGCCTAAAACTCGTTTAGCAGCAAATACATTTTTTAGGTATCTAAGTATGGGATTCATTCCACAAAAATAAGTCTGCCATTATACAACTGCTCAACGTTAACCTCAGCCGGTCTGTTATAACTTAAAATATCACCTGTACCTCTAAGCACTCCCGAAATTTTTAATTGCGGATTAATAAGTACATCGTTTGAGCCTCTATGATTAATAGTTACATTTTGAGCTACTAACTCTTCTGCCTCTATTCTAGAATCCCCCGCTGCTATGTTGATATTAAAAGTTTCTACATTTCCCCTTAAATTGAAATAGGCTATTCCGTTAACTGTTATACCTAAGGATGAAACATTTAGATTTAAATTAAATTCCCCATCTGTAGTCACCGCTTCAGGCACAGCAAAACTTTCAGACAAAAGGCTTAAACTCTGGTAGCTTAAAATGCCATCACTTCGAATCGGATAACCCGTACTACTACGTATTTCGGTCAAATTTGAAGTAGTAACATACACAACGGTTGTACCGTAATCTCGTACATAATTACAATCGTTGGTATCTGTTAGTAATAAACGGCCATCTTCAACAACGGCATCAACTTCATTACGTAAATTTTTTCCCGTTTCAATTTCAACTTTTTGTGTAGAACCTTGCTTTATGACCAAGGTTACATTTTCAAAGACTGTTATTTTAGTAAACTCTTGTACAACAACTTCTTCCCTTGTAATTTCTCCTGTGTCTTGAAAACAATCCGATGCATTTTCAGAGTCGCAGGAATTGAAGGATATACTTAAGAATAAAATAGTAAATAAAACAAAAAGGTCTCTACTGCGCCTGCCTTCCGTCAAGGCAGACTCGATTTGACAACATCGTATTACATGATTTCTTATTTCTGCCATCTTATAATCTTATTCCAATACCAAATTCAACAGCTTCAGCCTTTGCTCCGTGCGATTTCAAGGTTATTGCCCCATAGACCTTATCACTAAAATAACGCTTTAGTCCCATACGATTATACATGCGCCCTTCAAAGTCAAAAGGATAATACACGTAATAGCCCAATTGAGATATTATTGACATTTTATTAATGAACAGTTCATGACCTACAAAAACTCCTACCCTCTTATAATCGTCATCCGCAGCAACATTATTTTCAGGAAACGCGATACTTTGATAGCGTATCAATTCTTTTAAAAAATTTGAGAAATAGACATCTGTTCCCATTTGAATAGCACTTTTTCGCCCTAAGCGCTTATCGGCATAAGCGGAAAGAACAACAAAACCATATTGACCTGAATTTATGACATCACTTTCGTTCAACCCCGTTCGTAATGCAAAATCGTATCGTACAGGTTCTGTGACCTTTTCTTTTTCTATTTGGATATATTCAATTTCAGTACCACCATCAAGGTCATACACCAATCCCGCATTAAACGCCATGGTATTAGTCGATGTATTGGGCGCTCTAAAATTAGCATTAGAATAGTGAATTATTGAAATACCTGCTTTAAAACCTAATCCTTTAAAAATGTTCTCTTTATGGTAATTGAACATTAAATAAGTAGAACTTAAAAAATCGGACCCATAGGCGTTGTTCCTAAAATTGGTTGTTTTATCATATGGATTACTTGTGTAAGCAATTCCTTGACCTACCCTTAGTTGTATATTTCGTTTAAAAAAATAGAAATTATAATGGGCATATAAGCTATAGTTCTTTCCCAAGGTCTCATTATTCATATCCTGATAAATGAAAGAGTAGCCCAAATCAGGATAATTATACAATTCCTCCCATGCTGCAGAACCGAAGGTTTTACGATTATAACTTAAAATTATACCCCCAGGGTGTGCGTTTATTAAATGTGAAATATCTGGATTATGTAGAATTATAGACCCGTAAAATTGATTTGCATCTAGGGTATATTTCTTAAGCTCCGAACTTTCTTGTGAAAAGCAAAAGGTAATAGAAAAGAGTAAGTAGAAAAGAAACTTAAAATTCATAAAATGCAAAACTAACTAATTAGTAATGAGTACAAAGTAAAGAGAAGTTATAAAAACGCCCTTTTAACGCTGTACATTATATGTAGTTCTTAACTTAAAAAAGCTCTTTTGCAATAGCTTTTATATTATCAGATTTCCCCATTGAATAGTAATGTAAAACAGGCACACCTGCTTCTTTTAATTCTTTAGATTGTTGAATGGCCCACTCTATTCCGATGGAACGCACATCTTTGTTTGAAGCACAACCATCTACCGCATCAATTAAATCTTGTGGAATATCAATTCTAAAAACCTGTGGCAATAATTGTAAATGACGCTTTACCGCTATAGGCTTTATTCCTGGTATAATCGGCACAGTAATCCCTATATTTTTTGCAGCTTCTACAAACTCAAAATATTTCTTATTATCGAAAAACATTTGCGTTACCACATAGTCGGCACCGGCATTTACTTTTTCTTTTAACCGTTTTAAATCTGATTGTAAGGAAGGTGATTCTAAATGTTTCTCAGGATAACCCGCTACACCAATACAAAATTCACTTGAGTATTCGCTCTCTATTGTTTCATGTAAATATTTACCACAGTTTAAATTTTGAATTTGTTTCACCAAGTCAATTGCAAAAGGGTGCCCACCATCGGTAGGTTCAAAATATTTTTGCTCACTTCGTGCATCTCCCCGTAACGCCATTACATTCTCGATACCTAGGTAATGACAATCAACCAACATATATTCCGTTTCTTCACGGGTAAAACCACCACAGATAACATGCGGCACGGTATCAACATTATACTTATGTTGAATTGATGCACAAATACCTACGGTACCAGGTCGCATACGTGTTGTTTTCTTATCTAAAAGTCCCTCTTTCTGTACATATATAGTCTCTTCCCTAGATGTAGTTACATCAATAAACGGAGGATTAAACTCCATTAAAGGATCAATATTATTATACAACTCTTGAATATTTCGCCCCTTTACAGGTGGAACAATTTCAAAAGAAAATAAGGTCTTTCCTTGTGCGTTGGTAATATGGTCAGTTACTTTCATTCTAATTAAGTTCGTCGTTTTGTATATAATCGACTTTTCTTCTAAACTTTTATTTTATTCCCATTAGGCGTTACCAAACGGTCGGGCTTTACGCTATATTTTTTCTATTTCTACATCTTATTTTCATAATGGTAAACATGAGCAAAAATAGAAAAAGATGCCGCTTCAATCCCTAACGCAAATTATGCATCTACAATATTAGGCGACAACCATCTCTCAGCTTTTTCGATAGCAATTCCCTTTCTATCCGCAAAATCTTTTACCTGGTCTTCCTTTATTTTACCTAAACCAAAATAGCGTGCTTCGGGGTTTCCAAAATAATACCCACTAACCGATGCCGCAGGCCACATTGCCAAACTATCTGTTAGCTCTACTCCGATAGCTTCTTTCACCTTTAAAACCTCCCAAATAGTCAGTTTTTCCAAATGATCCGGACAAGCAGGATAGCCCGGTGCCGGACGAATACCTTTATAGGATTCGTGAATTAAATCTTCATTGCTCAATTCTTCATTAGCAGCATAGCCCCAATGTTTCACTCGGACTTCTTTATGCAGGTATTCGGCGAATGCTTCGGCCAAACGATCTGCCAAAGCTTTAACCAAAATGGAATTATAATCATCTAAATCTTTTTCATATTGCCCAGCAAGTTCTGCTGTTCCAAAGCCTGTAGACACACAAAAACAACCTATATAATCTTGTTTACCAGATTCTTTAGGTGCTATAAAATCTGCCAATGCGTAATCAGCGACTCCTTCTCTTTTCTGTAATTGTTGACGAAGTGTACGGAAAATGTAATCCTCATCATCTAGGCCTTCAATTGCGTTCAAGGTAACATTGATATCATCCTCATTTATTGTATTGGCAGGAAACAGTCCAAAAATTCCTTTGGCCTTTAACTGCTTTTTAGAAATGATTTGCTTCAAAATTTCTTGTGCATCGGCAAATAATTCTGTGGCTTGAGCCCCTACTACATCATCAGTTAAAATTGCGGGATATTTGCCATGCAATTCCCAGCTTCTAAAAAATGGAGTCCAATCGATATAAGGCACCAATAGATTTAAATCTAAATCTTCAATAATTTGAATTCCTAATTTGTTAGGCTTAAAGATTTCACTTTTGTTCCAATCTATCTTAAACTTATTTCTGCGAGCAGCAGCAAGCGTTTTGTATGTTTTACTGGAAGAACGGTTTAAAAACTTTGTTCTAAAAACATCATAATCTTCCTTAATTCTCTTTTTATACCCGACAGCCGTGTCTTTTTGAAGCAAATCGCCTACTACGGTAACTGCCCTTGAAGCATCGTTTACATGAACCACAGCTTCTTTATATTGCGTATCTATTTTTACCGCTGTATGCGCCTTACTTGTTGTTGCACCACCAATCAATAACGGAATTTTAAAATTCTTTCGTTCCATCTCCTTGGCCATGTGTACCATTTCATCCAAAGAGGGTGTTATTAACCCACTTAGCCCTATTATATCTACATTATGTTCAATGGCGGCTGCGATTATTTTTTCTGGCGGTACCATAACCCCTAAATCTACAATCTCATAATTGTTACACGCCAGAACAACACCTACGATATTCTTACCGATATCATGAACATCTCCTTTTACGGTTGCCATTAGAATTTTCCCAGCATTATCAGAGTCTCCATCTTGCGGATTCAATAATTTTTCTTCTTCAATATATGGCAATAAATACGCCACCGCCTTTTTCATGACGCGAGCAGACTTCACTACTTGTGGTAAAAACATCTTTCCGCTTCCAAATAAATCTCCAACAACGTTCATACCAGTCATCAGATTCCCTTCAATTACCTGTATCGGTTTATCGGCAGCTTGCCTGGCTTCCTCAACATCTTCAACAATATATTGGTCAATACCTTTCACCAAGGCACGTGTAATTCTATTTTGCAATGGCTCCTCTCGCCATGATAAATCAATCTTACTTTCTTTTGTTTTACCTACAACGGATTCTGCAAAATCAAGTAAACGTTCCGTTGCATCATCGCGTCTATTTAAAATGACATCTTCTACACGCTCGAGTAAATCCTTAGAAATATCATCATAAACCTCTAACATGCTCGGGTTTACGATACCCATGTTCATACCCGCTTTTATTGCATGATATAGAAATACCGAATGCATCGCCTCGCGAACAGGATTATTTCCCCTAAATGAGAAGGAAACATTACTTACCCCACCACTGACACTTGCATATGGTAAATTTTCGCGTACCCACTTTGTTGCTCTAATAAAGTCAATGGCATTTAGCTTATGTTCATCCATACCCGTAGCAACGGGGAAAATATTAAGATCAAAAATGATATCCTCTGGTGCGAAATTCACCTTGTTCACCAAAACATCATATGACCTTTTGGCAATTTCTATTCTACGGTCATAGTTATCTGCTTGCCCAACCTCATCAAATGCCATAACGATAACAGCTGCACCATATCGTTTTATCAATTTAGCATGATGTAAGAACTCCTCCTCACCTTCCTTTAAACTAATGGAATTCACGACACATTTTCCTTGAACCACTTGCAAACCAGCTTCTATGATTTCCCATTTAGAGCTATCAATCATAATAGGTACACGAGAAATATCGGGTTCGGCAATTATCAGGTTTAAAAACTTGACCATAGCCTCTTTACCATCAATTAGACCATCATCCATGTTAATATCGATAATCTGCGCTCCATTTTCCACTTGCTCCCTCGCTACGACTAAAGCCTCTTCAAATTTCTCTTCTTTTATTAATCGAAGAAACATTTTAGAACCAGCAACATTGGTACGTTCACCAACGTTTATAAAATTAGTCTCGGGTGTGACAATTAATGGCTCTAGGCCACTTAACTTTAGAAATCGTTGTTCGTTTTTTCCGCTCATAACTTCTAATGTTCTTATTGTAAAACAGGAAATTGTCTAGGTTTGAAATCTTTTACCAAGTTAGCAATCGCAGTAATATGCTCTGGTGTGGTACCACAACAGCCTCCCACTATATTCACCAAACCTTTTTCTACATATTCCCTAATTTGTTCTGCCATTTGATCCGGAGTCTCATCATATTCACCAAAAGCATTCGGCAAACCAGCATTTGGATGTGCAGAAACTGCATGTTCGCTTTTCGTTGCCAACACCTCTAAATGCGGTACCAATTGACTAGCACCTAATGCACAATTAAAGCCAACGGATAAAATTGGAATATGGGAAATGGAAATCAAAAATGCTTCTGCAGTTTGTCCAGATAATGTTCTACCCGATGCATCTGTAATCGTACCACTCACCATGATAGGAACATCTATATTCCGTTCTTCCTTTACTTCTTCAATAGCAAATAATGCGGCTTTAGCATTTAAAGTGTCGAAAATTGTTTCTACCAATAATAAGTCTGACCCACCATCTAACAATGCTTCAACTTGTTGCTTATATGCAATTCTTAATTCGTCAAAAGAAATTGCTCTGTATCCAGGATCGTTTACATCGGGAGACATGCTTGCTGTTTTATTGGTCGGACCAATACTACCTGCTACAAAACGTGGTTTATTTGGTTCTCTTTCGGTAAATTCATCGGCAACCATTTTAGCAATTCGGGCAGACTCATAATTTAGTTCGTATACCAAACTTTCCATGTAATAATCTGCCATGGCAATAGTAGTACCAGAAAAGGTATTGGTCTCAACAATGTCTGCACCTGCAGCAAAATACTTACGATGAACATCGGCAATTGCTTCAGGTTGTGTTAAAGACAACAAGTCATTATTACCCTGTAATGGGTGTTCCCAATCTTTAAAGCGTTCTCCCCTAAAATCTTCTTCTGTAAATTTATAACGTTGTAGCATAGTACCCATTGCACCATCTAAAACTAAAATCCGTTCTTTTAAAATTTCCTTTATATCCTTCATTTTACGCTGTAAAAAGTTCTTTGTTCATTAAAAATTAATACGATACCAAGGAAGGAAAGGATAGGAAAGTGTTCTTTCTTTAGTTATCTGTCCTAAATAAAAAGGATAGAATGTAGCACCTTCTTATCCAAATGGGAAAGGGTTGCCAAGGTTTCATAGGGTCTAGTCCCTCCGCCTTTCTTGATAACGATTCAATCTATTTATGAACGAATTGCAAAGTAAAGGTACTACCCGCTCAAATCCAAAAAAATCCATATACTTTTTAGTTTAAGGATTTTTAAGTATTGTTCATAAAAAACCTCTGAAACATCTAAGCATCAGAGGTTTCTTTTATACTATCAAAGCCTTATGCTATACTTTGCACAACTTCTTTTTTAGCTTCTTTTTTAGAACCGTCAAATCCTTCAACACCACCTACTGTAGTATATTTCATAACATATCGTTTACCCGGATTGATTTGCTGATATGCAAACTGACACATTACTGCAGCTTCATGAAAACCTGAAAGAATTAATTTTAATTTACCTTCATACGTATTCACATCACCAATTGCATACACCCCAGGTATATTGGTCTGGTAATCTCTTGCATTATTGACCTTAATTGCATTCTTCTCTATATCTAATCCCCATCCACCTATTGGTCCTAATTTAGGAGAAAGTCCGAATAAGGGAATAAAATGGTCAACTTCTAGATATGTGTCTTCCTTTTCTTTATCAGTATGCTTAAGAACTACTGCTTCAAGCTGATTCTTACCATGCAACTCCTTTACCTCAGCTTTGGTCACCAATTTAATCTTGCCCAATTTAGCAAGTTCAGATGCTTTTTCAACCGAATCTAAAGCTCCCCTAAACTCATCTCTTCTATGCACCAAAGTAACTTCTGAAGCTACATCGGTTAAGAAAATTGCCCAATCTAAAGCAGAATCACCACCACCGGCGATGACTACTTTTTTATCTCTATACACCTCAGGATCTTTAATCATGTAAGAAACACCGGTATCCTCAAAATTTACAATATTCGATATTGGTGGTTTTCTCGGTTCAAAAGAACCTAATCCACCTGCTATAACCACTACAGGTGCATTATGCTGCGTTCCTTTATTTGTAGTTACTACAAATGACCCATCTTCTAATTTATCTAACGTTTCCGCTCTTTCGCCCAAAGTAAATCCAGGCTCAAAAGGCTTTATCTGTTCCATAAGATTATCTACCAAGGTACCTGCTAAAATTTCTGAAAATGCCGGAATATCATAAATGGGTTTTTTAGGATATATCTCTGAACACTGACCACCAGGCTGTGGTAAGGCATCAATTAAATGCGTTTTCAATTTTAATAATCCTGCTTCAAACACCGTAAATAATCCGGTTGGTCCCGCTCCTATTATGAGCATATCTGTTTTAATCATAATTCTTCTTTAGTATTGAATAGTTAGTATTGCGTATTGAGCCTTCACTCAAAAATCACTTGCTTACTACTACTCTTTATTTTACTTACAATTTTATATTCTAACTACTTACTTAATATTTTTCACTCTTAACCATTAGAGGTTTCGACTGCGCTCAACCTGACACTTTTATTACTCGAATATTCAAGCTTTGCCTTTATCAATGATTCTCTATGCCTCACCACTTCCCCTATAATAATAATTGCCGGATTAGATAATTCTTCTTTTTCCACTACCTCAACAATTGTTTCTATGGTGCCTATTCCTAATTTTTCATTTTCCCGTGTACCATTTTGAATGATGGCAATTGGTGTTTCGGACTTGTCTTCACTTTGAAATAATGCTACAATCTGCGGTAGTTTAGACATCCCCATTAAGATTACAACGGTTGCGCTACTTTTAGCAGCCAAAGCAACATCGGTTGATAATTTGTGTTCTTTGGTCGTGCCTGTAATTACCCAAAAACTTTCTGATGCTCCTCTTTTGGTTACTGGTATATTTTGATATGCAGGCACACTCAAACTAGATGAAATACCAGGCACCATAGCTACTTCTAAACCAAAGGAAGCTGCATATTCCATTTCTTCTGACCCACGACCGAAAACAAAAGGATCACCTCCTTTTAATCGTACGACATGTCCGTGAGATTTTGCTCTATTTACAATAAGTTCATTGATTTGCTCTTGCTGATAGGAATAACACCCTTTACGCTTGCCTACGAAGATTAATTCTGCGTTTTTGGCATAGGCTAAAAGCTCTTCATTTACTAAAGCATCATAAAGCACCACATCGGCATTTTCTAGAGCTTTGATGGCTTTTAAGGTGATGAGTTCCATATCACCAGGACCTGCACCGACAACGGTCAACCTAGGTTGTTTTCTATAATTTGGATTTATATCTGCCATTGCTTATGCTTCTGCTAATTCTTGCTCTCTGAATTTAGCAACATTTTGTAAAAATAATTTTGCATCTTTTAAATACGATGCTGCAAATGCCTTTGTAGGTTCTTTTTTATTCAATTGAAGTACCATATTTTCAAATCCAACAGCAACGTCTATTCTACCATCAGCAACAAATTTTTCGTCAAAATCTTTAATGATACTTACATGTGTATTTACTTTTGTATTCTCTGATGTCAACATTGCTTTCGCTGAATTGACCATTGAAGAATATGCGTGGTAGATACTTGCCGACCATTTTTCAGCGTCGAACATATCTTGTGCATTCTGAATTTTTTCTTCACTTTCAAAAAGTAGGGTTGCAATTAAATCAATTACAACTCCGGCACATTCACCAACACCAATTGCCTTCTCATATCGTTCTGAATTTCCCCAATCAATAAAATCATCTGCCGTTAAATTATCAACCGAAGATAATGGCGTTAGAAAATCGTAGAAATACATTTGACCTTTTTCCGCGTAATAATCAGGGAACGATAAATCGCCACCGTTGGCATCAAAATCATTCAAGATTAAACGTAATGCTTGCGGACCTCTTTTACTTGGTACTTTCACTACTTTATCAGCAAAACGCCCATGACCATTTCCATCATTACTACCTCCTAATAAAACCTGAAGGGCAGGTGCAACTAATTTATCTTTAGTGCGAACAGACATTCCTTGAAAACCTATATTGGCCATGTTGTGTTGACCACAAGCATTCATACATCCGCTAATTTTAATAACGACATCTTCGTTATTTATATAATCTGGATATTCTGTTTTGATAACACGTTCTAATTCTTCTGCAATACCTGTACTACTTGAGATACCTAAATTACAGGTATCTGTACCTGGGCAAGCTGTAATATCCAACGCTTTGTTATACCCTGCATCCGTGAAGCCTAATTTTTTCAGTTCCGTATAGAAGAACGCAATATTTTCTTCCTTTATAAACGGAATTAAAATATTCTGACGTAATGATAATCGAATCTCCCCGGCAGCATATTTTTGAACCAAACCAGCAAGTAATCTAGCTTTATCCGTATAAAAATCTCCCATTAAAACCTTGATACCTATAGCTACATAGCCTAGTTGTTTCTGTGGTACCACATTTGTAGATTTCCACTGCTCAAATTCTTTAGCATCTGGAATCTCTACGGCTGGAACTTCTAGGGTAGAAACGTTTATTTTCGGATACACATCTGCATCAATCGGAAACGAGTCAAAAGGTACCGCTGTTTTCTCCGCAGCCAATAATTCTTTGAATCCGTCTAACCCTAAATCCTTCAATAAGAATTTCATTCTAGCCTTAGCCCTGCTCTTACGCTCACCATAACGGTCAAAAACACGTACCACCGTTTCCATTAAAGGAATAATTTGGTCTGCAGGTAAAAAACGATATAATTCATCGGCATGTCTTGGCTGAGAACCTAAACCACCACCTAACATTACTTTAAAGCCTATTTCTCCATTTTGGATTTTAGCAATAAATCCTAAATCATGCATGTATGAAAGTCCGGTATCGGCATCACTAGCAGAGAAAGAAACTTTGAACTTACGTCCCATCTCTTGACTCACAGGATTACGCAAAAAATACTGGAATAATGCATGTGCATAGGGTGATACATCAAAAGGTTCATCAACATCAATACCTGCCGTTTCACTAGCCGTAACGTTACGAACCGTGTTACCACAAGCTTCCCTTAGGGTAATATCATCCTTTTCTAATTGTGACCAAAGCTCAGGCGTTCTGTTCAAATCCACATAATGAATTTGAATATCTTGTCGTGTGGTAATATGCAATCTACCGGTTGAATATTCATCAGAAACATCACAAATACGTAACAACTGCTGAGAAGTAACCTTACCGTATGGTAATTTTATACGAATCATTTGAACCCCTTCTTGACGCTGGCCATAAACACCACGTGCCAAACGAAGGCTTCTAAACTTTTCCTCATCTAATTTGCCACCATGAAACTCATGAATCTTTCGTTCTAATTCAAGAATATCTTTAGCAACTACTTGATTTTCTATTTCTGTTCTAAAACTCTGCATCGTTCGGTATTAGGTTTTCAGTAAAAAATACTGAGAAAAATTATTACTTTATTTTGCCTATAGATTTTATAGATTGATTAAAAACAGTCAATACAAATATTGACGTTTTAATTAACTAATAAATCCGGCTCCGACTGTACTATTCGACTTCGTATCTATTAAAATAAATGAACCGTTAGTTCTGTGATTCTTAAATTGATCATAGAAAATTGGTTTATTCAAACGGAAACTTACTTGAGCAATATCATTCATACCCAGTGAATCGGTTTCAGTATCGATACCCGAATAATCTGGAGCTATCTTATGATGCACTTGTTCAACCTTAGCCAAAACTTTATTGACACCGTGCTGTACAATATACTTGTTACCAGTCGCCAAAGGCAATGAATCCATCCAAGAAATAGTGGCCGTAAATTGTTTGTCTACCGTTGGTATATCCCCAACCTTAACTAACATGTCGCCACGACTTAAATTAATTTCATCGTCCAATGTTATGGTTACCGATGAACGTCTAGATGCTGTTTTATATTTCTTGTCATGGAAATAAATATCTTTTATTCTAGAGCGTGTTTGTGACGGAAGCGCAACCACCTCATCACCTACACTTAATTCACCACCATACACTTTACCAGCGAATCCTCTAAAATCGTGATGCTCATCTGTTTTAGGTCGGATAACATATTGCACCGGGAAACGAGGTGTACCCACATTAAAAATGTCTTTTCTATCTAACGCTTCAAAATGCTCTAAAAGTGACTGACCTTTATACCAAGCCATCTTTTCAGATTTATTTACCACATTATCGCCTTTTAAAGCACTCACCGGGATAAAGGTTATTTTCTGATCTTGATAATCGCGCTTCGCCATCAATTCTTCAAAATCGGCTTTAATCGCATTATAGGTTTCTTCAGAATAATCGACCAAGTCCATTTTATTAATCGCTACCACTACATCTTTAATACGCAGCAAATTATTAATAAAAAAGTGTCTGTTCGTCTGCTCGATAACTCCTTTACGCGCATCGATTAAAATAATTGCCGCTTGAGAAGTAGAAGCTCCCGTAACCATGTTACGCGTATATTCTACATGCCCAGGTGTATCTGCAATGATGTAACTTTTTGTTGCTGTAGAGAAATAAATATGAGCAACATCAATAGTTATACCCTGCTCACGTTCCGCTACCAAACCATCAGTTGCCAAAGAGAAATCTAAATAATCATATCCCTTTTGCTTACTGGTCTTTTCAATCGCTTCTAATTTATCGCTGGTCAATGATTTTGTATCATACAGTATTCTCCCGATCAAGGTACTTTTACCGTCATCTACACTACCTGCTGTTGCTATTTTAAGTACTTCCATTCTAAATCTGTTCGCCATTCGCTAAACGCTATTGGCTTTTTTAATATTATTTTTTTACTAGTACCCAATCTCTATAAGCTAAGGGCTTAATTATCTGAAGAAAATTCTAGAAATATCCTTGTTGTTTTCTTTTTTCCATGGCTGCTTCTGAGCGCTTATCATCTATACGTGCTCCACGTTCCGATATTGAAGAATCTCGAATCTCTTCAACCACTTTATCTATACTTACCGCATCAGACAATACTGCCGCTGTACAAGACATATCACCTACCGTACGGAAACGAACCAAACGTTCTTCTACAACCTCATCATCTTCTCTAAAAACAATGTGATCTTCAGCAGACCAAATCATACCATCCCTTAAGAAAGTTTTACGTTTGTGCGCGAAGTAAATTGAAGGGATTTCAAAAGCCTCATCTTTAATATATGACCAAACATCTAATTCTGTCCAGTTAGATATTGGAAATACCCGAACATTCTGACCTAATTCTATTTGACCGTTCAACATGTCGAATAACTCCGGACGCTGATTACGTTCATCCCATTGTCCGAAATCATCACGAACCGAAAAAATACGCTCTTTGGCCCTTGCTTTCTCCTCATCTCTACGTGCTCCACCAATACAAGCATCGAACTTAAACTCTTCGATAGCATCAAGCAACGTGGTTGTCTGTAGGCTATTTCTACTTGAATATCTGCCGGACTCTTCCTTCACTTTTCCTTGATCTATTGAATCTTGCACATTACGTACAATCAATTCCAAGCCCAATTCTTTCACCAATCGATCTCTAAATTCTATTGTTTCAGGAAAGTTATGCCCTGTATCGATATGCATTAAAGGGAAAGGAATTTTTGAAGGCCAAAATGCTTTTTGTGCCAAACGAACCAATGTAATAGAATCTTTACCACCAGAAAACAAAAGAACAGGCTTCTCAAACTGAGCTGCAACTTCTCTTATAATATAAATAGCTTCATTCTCAAGTGCATTTATAAGGGATGTATCTTTTAAAAGTTTTTGGGATGGTGTTACTTCCAATTCCGTGCTTGTATTACTCATTATTCTTTTTTAGATAAATTATCTTTATTCTTTTCTTCCCTCTTATTAACTATGTAATCCGCATTCTCTATTCTCTAACACCTTAGTTGGGTCAAAATAGTTATGCTCGTTAGGAAGTTTATATTTTTTCAAATAGGTATCTAGCTGCGTATCATTCCAGTGATAAAAAGGACTCACCTTTAAAACACCATCTTTACTCAAGCTTAAAATATCTAGACTATCACGTAAAGCAGTCTGGCCTTTTCTAAGATTTGTAAACCAAACATCTGGCTTAAAATCTGCCATAGCTCTTTTAAAAGGCTCCAACTTCACTTGCTCAGTAAACTCTTCATGTCGAGGATCATCAATTTGAGGAATTCCCATAACCGCATCTCTATGTGCGGTAGTTTGTCTAGGCACATATAGTTTTATATTTAAATTTAATTTGCCGATTAAATCTTCTGCATGCTTATAGGTCTTTGGTGTATTATAACCTGTATCGCACCAAACAACAGGAATATCATTTCTAACTCCAGAAACAGCATGTAAAATTGCAACCTCATAGGGTCTAAAATTAGTCGTAACCACCGGAGTTTGCGCATGTTTTACTGCCCAAGATATAATCTCCTCTGGCGGTATACCTTTAAACTGTATGTTTAATTTTTGAACTTGTGCCTCTGTTAATTCCATTTTGATATTCTTTATTATTTACCCCATTTTACTAAATTCCAGATTCTTTCATGAAAAAAATACAATACCATTTTCGTGACAAAATCTATAGATGCAATAGAGGCCGCAAGTGATATCTTACCAGTTAGTAAATATGAAATAACCAAAGTATCTAATGTTCCAATCACCCTCCAGCTAAATGCCTTCGCAATACTACGCATCGGCTTTTCTGAAGTCTTATCTTCATTATAGGTCGTTTTAGACTCTTTTTTATTTAAAATAAGTTGATCTGCAATCATCTTTTACTCAATTTTTATTACCCTACTAAATTAATAGAGTTTTCAAAAATAGAATTTATTTTTAAAGTAGGTCGCATTAAACCTTGAAAAAAATCAATTACCCTATAGATTTAGTAGATTAATAATAAAATGACCTGAAAATTTAATAATTCGCAGAATTACATTTATTCAGTTTGGTAAAATTTTATAAAACTGAGATATCTATGAGATAATATCTCTTAAGGTATTGTTTCGATACACCTCTAAAGCGCTATCTCGCACTTGTAGCATTAGTTTGTGTACTGAACATGCTTGTTCATCAGGACAATCATCACATTTTTCATAAAAGTTTAAACTTACACAAGGTACCATAGAAATAGGACCTTCCAAAACCCTCATTACATCGGTCATTGAAATTTCCTCTGGCGTCTTTAAAAGATAATAACCGCCACCTTTACCTTTTTTTGACCCTAGAAATCCTGTTTTTCTGAGACTTAAAAGAATACTTTCTAAAAATTTTTGAGATATGTTCTCCTTCTCAGCAATTTCTGAAATCTGTACAGGCTTTTTATCTTTTTGTGAAGCTAAATAAGCAAGGGCCTTTAACCCGTATTTTGTCTTTTTGGAGAGCATGATGCTAAGATAGCCAAATAAAAAAATATTGCTGAAATACTTTAAGGCACAATTTTATCGTTTATAAGATTCAAACAAAAAACAATTCATGAAAAAATTATTCTTATTATCTATTTTAACAGCATTTAGCTTAATTTTTACATCATGCTCAAAAGATGAAGATGGTGTTTCTAATGTAAGTGAATCAAAAATTGCAGGTTCTTGGAATTTGACAGCGTTAGAAACAACCGATGGAACATCTGACACGAATTTTGAAGGGACTTCTATACCTACCACTTTCGATGCAGTAGGTAAGGATTTTGACACCGTAGTCACATTTTCAGAGGAACCTCAAATTGTAACAAGTGAAGGGTCATACACTACTGTATTAACTACCACCATAATGGGCGAAACTTCAACACAAGAAGAAGATGGTGAAGACTTTTTTCAATCTGATGAATGGAGATTGGATGGTAACATCCTATATTTTGGAACAGGAGAGGAAGAAATAGGCTTAACCATTACAGAACTTACCGATTCTAGAATGTCTTTGAAATATAAATTAGATGAGACTGTAGAGGTATTTGGAGCAACAACAAGTGTTAGCGCTACCTATAATATGAAATTGACAAAGTAAACTACAAGTTTAGTATATAAAAAAACCCGGTATATACCGGGT
>RCMY010000257.1_pt1 | contig 49912 bp, 52 predicted proteins | sample 2041341 | NCBI WGS metagenome assembly RCMY01 (sample SAMN09708234, study PRJNA481090) | Marine sediment metagenome, whole genome shotgun sequencing project.
CACCATTTTCGCCCATAAGAGCATGGACTTTTCCTGGTCTCAGTTTAAGTCCAACATTATCAAGTGCCTTTACTCCTGGAAACTCTTTTGATATTGATTTCATTTCTAATATATAGTCACTCATATCGTTCCACCTATCTCATAAAACATCAAGTGTGCCCGAAAGCACACTTGATTGAATACTATCTAATTAGTTAGCTTTACGTGCTTCGTAGCGTACTTTAATCTCTTCTACTGTTTCTGTTCTTGCTTCTGCTCGTTTGAGTTCTGCTTCTTCAGGTTTTGTAACGCCAACATAATCATGCCAGTAATATGCTTTTACATCTTCACCGTTGAGTAACTTAATAGCTACATCAGCTGCTGTATGTGATTGGTTAAAGTGGTCATTCAATACTGTACCTGTCAATTTACCATCTTTTAAGAGTTCAATAGCATCAGGAATAGCATCAACACCAACAATAAAGATATCTTCATTTATTTTACGGCCTGCTGCATTGATAGCTGTAACAGCACCAACTGCCATACCGTCATTATTTGCGAAAATTACTTCTAATTCAGCACCGAATTGTTCAAGTGCACTTGCTGTGAACTCTTGTCCTTTAGCTGAATCCCAGTTTGCTTGGTAAGGTTTAGCAAGTTGTTTTACTTTTCCACCTTTTGCTTCGAAACCAGTAATTGAATATTCTGTACGTTGTTGAGCATCAACGTTTGCTGGGTCACCCATTAATGTAATGTATGATACAACACCATCACCGTTAACATCACCTTTATTTGCTAATGCAGCAATCATTTCACCTTGAATAGTTCCTGATTGTGTAGCATCTGCTCCAACGTATGTAGTTTTACCTGGCCAAACTTCTAATTCGTTTGGTTCTGGTTCACGGTTAATTAAGACTACAGGAATCTCTTTAGCTTTAGCACTGTTAATAATATTTCCAGCAGCTGTAGGATCCACTAAGTTAGCAATAATTAAATCTTTACCTTGAGCAATGAAATTATTAATTTGCTCTGTTTGGTTTGCTTGGTCTTGTTTACCATCTTGAATATCAAGTTTGTAAGTATTACCATCTTTTTGACCTACCTCACCAAAGTATTTTTCTAGCTCTTGGCGATATAATGTCATAAAGTTATCGTCAAAACGATAAATCGCAACTCCAATTTCATAGGTCTTTCCTTTAGCTCCGCCCTCATCTTTTTTCTCAGAGCTACATGCAACTAAAGAAAGCGCCAACAATAACACCATAAATAGTTTGCTTAGTTTCTTCATTTTACTTCCTCCTCTGTGGTAAAACTTTTACTAATGCAATTCCATAATATGTTATGTAAGCGCTTTTGTCAATGATTTTAGTAAACTTTAATTTTGTGAACTGACTCCCTAACGATTAAATTGGTTGCAATATGGGTTAAGGTAGTGCGTGTATTATTGGTTTCCATATTGAGATTAAGTATTGATGAAGCTAGTGTTCCCATATAACGTGTATCAAGCTCTACTGTCGTTAAAGGCGGGTTTAAATACATCGATGCTGCTATATTATTGAAGCCTACAAGAGAAACTTTATCGAGCATCTTCGCTTCCCCAAGAGCCCTAAGAACCCCCATAGCAATTGTATCGGATGCACAGAAGAATGCAGTAGGTAAATCGTCATACTGAAGTGCTTCTTTCATCTTCTGATACCCGGTCTCTGCAGTAAAGTTCCCTAGCAATACAAATCGTTCATCAAACTTTGTAAACGGAGATTCTTTCATGAATCTTAGATAGGTTCGTTCTCGCTTATCGATGTAAACCTCATTCGCTTCCCCCATATACTCTCGACCACCAATATAGCCTATTTTACTGTGCCCCATAGCCACTAGATGTTCTAATAAAGCCATTGAACCAGCCTTAATATCGTGTACGACGGAACTGTATTTACTTGGGTTTGGATTAGAATCAACGAAGATAATATGTTGGCAATGCTTCTGTAATCGCTCTGCTTGTTGGATTGCAAACTTCCCGACACAGACAATGCCATCGATCTTTTCATCGAATACTGCTGTCATATTATCTTTATAGAAACGTTTTATATTCACATTCTTATTAATCCAGAAACTTTCAACACTTCGTCTCAATTCAAAATAGTAAGGGTCGTGTTCTTCTTCATCACTTGCAATCCATTGAATAATCGCAATAGTTTTTACATCACTAACTTTTCTTTTTATCTTGTAATCTAATTCAGTAGCTACATCCCACACAAGTTGTCGTGTTTCTTCACGGACACTTAATGTTGGATCTTCGTTAAGAATACGAGAAACTGTTGCTAAACTTACTTTAGCTTTACTCGCAATGTCTTTTAGAGTTGCCATAATACGCCTTCTTTCTCTCTTTATACATATTTTACTAAAATTTTACTTAATAATCTAGTCTTTTCCGTATTTTAATTTAAAATCTTTGTACCTTTTCTGCAGTATTATAGAATATACTCCAAGTAAAACCCCAGGAATTAAGACTAACAAGTAAACAATTTCTCTATTTTTAAAGAATAGATAGGTAAATAATGCGAGTAGACCAGCTACAACCACAAAGGTAAATCTGCTTAATCTATTTTGTAGAAGTTGGATTGCTTGAATTCGTTCTTCATAATCACGATATTTATCCGCATTGCTTTTATCCCTCACAAGATAGTGATAGTATCCACCTCTACTCCCAACATAAGTAAATAAGTATCGATAACCATACTCTTTGAAGTCATCTTTCTCTAGTTCATTAATAGTAAAGTGAATCGCATACTCAAAATCTCCACTCTGTTCAATAAATGAGTACTCATCACCGTTATAGCTTTCTAATAAGTAACCACCTTTTGAATCTAAATATGCACATTCTTTTTCTACTTCATCAATGGAAAAGTTTCTTTTTTCTTTTAGCATTTTTATAACACCTCTACTTTTATTACCATTTTGCTTTGTTTCCAAAGAAAAAGCAAACAGTAATTGTTTGCTTCTACATGTATTATCGTATTACATCCGGTTTATCCTTGCGATATTTTTCAATAAACGCTTCATCTAGTACTGGAGTATCTCCTGATGTAGTGAATGCTAAATGAGCAGCACAAGCTGCATAATCAATGCTTTCACTGTCTTCTGTCGAACGTAAGTATTTACTGAGATATGCAGATACAAATGCATCTCCAGTTCCAATACGGTCAAACACTCTAATTGGATATCTTTCGCTCATTGTAAGTTTATTGTCTGCATAGACATAACCCTGCATCCATTTTTCTTGATCGTTTTCTGATTTAATCGTGCCTATGAACTTCTTAATTTTAAACATATTTGTAAAAGTATCTAACGCTTCTTTTAAGTCTGTTTCCGCTGTGAAACGATTTACATCTCGCAAAGAACCAACTACTATAGTGGACTTCTCCAATACTTTTTTATAAGAGTTTAGAAGTTCTTGTTCATCCATATCTTGGTTTAGAGATGGTCGATAATTAAAATCAAAACAAATTGGGATATCTTTCTGTGAAGCATATTCTACAAGCCTTAAGACATTATCAAGAGACGTTTTGGATGTCGATAATGCAATACCACACAAGTGAAGTAAGTGAGCGTCATTTAATGCTTCAGCAATTTCTTCTTCACTAAGTACCGTTGTATTGAACGCACTCTGTGAACGGTTTAAATATGTCACTTCCGATGGACGGTATTCATAACCAAGTTCTATAAGATAGATACCAATATGGTTACCGTTTGGTTTAATGGAAGTGTCTTGAATATTATGATGACGAATGCTCGCCTTCGCAACTTCACCAACGCGATTATCTGGCAGAATACTTAATAGCCTCGTGCTATAGTTATGTCTCGCTAACCCTGCAAGCACATTAAGCCCAGTTCCTGTAAAACTCATTTCTAAGTTCGAAGTTTGATCTAGACGTTTATACTCATTTGGATTCAAACGCATCATTATTTCGCCGTAAGCTACGATTGGTTTCATACTTAAATCACGACTCGCTTGATTATTTCAAATAATGTTTGGACATCTTCAGGTTTAGTATTTCCTGTTTCTTTATCAATAATCGAGGAATATACATGAGGAATAATTGTTTGAACTCCTGCATCAAGGGCAATTTGAAGAATTTCTTCAAAGTTATCCAAATCAATACCTCCAGTTGGTTCTAAAGCAAAGTTATGGTCTGCACAAGCTTTAGCGACAGCAATATACTCATCTCGATGTGCTAACCCTTTCATTGGGAAATACTTTACTGATGTTCCTCCCATGTCTTTTAACATAGCTATAGCTTGTTCAATCGTTACCTCAACAGCTTCACCTTGGGATGATAGAGGACCTGTTGCAATGTTAACGATTCCTACTTTACCCGTAGGTGATATTAGTCCATTAATCACAGTTTCATCCTGTGCTAACGCCCCTCTACTTGCACCAACACCTGTGAACACTTGATTAACATGTTGTGGTTGTAACACTCTTGAGAGTCGTGTAACCATATAACTTTGATTCGGGTCTCCTGCTCCTAAACCAATTGATAAAGCATTATCTGTAGCTTCTTGATATTTTTTCATATCTTGAATTGCCGCTTCATCTTTCTCATAATTTTTACTTAATACACCTAGGACAACATATCCATCACTTGCTTCGTAACAATCTTTCGCATTGTCAACAGAACCTGCAAGTACATTTAAACACACTCTATTTTTATACATTTTCGGACTTAGTTTCATCTTACCCTCCTAAAACATTTTTCAGTTTATCTACTATGACTGACATTTCACCTTCATTTACACTACGAATATCAAATTCAATAATTCCATTGTTTGCTTGATATTCTCTGGTATACACTGCTGTGTTTCCATCTTTCAATCTATCGATTAACTCATGAGCATTCATAAGCTTCGAATCTACTTTTACAGATGCACGATAAATTTCTCGTCCTGCACCATCTTGAACACACTGGGCCTTAATTCCGGGGATAAGGTTTAACGCATCGATGAATGGGTTTAGACGAGCTAACATGGATTCTTTACTTTCTGATCCTGAATCTAAATATTGATCTACAGCTTCAACAAATCCTAAGATGTTTTCTTTACCAATCTTCATCGATCGTCCTAAGCCAGAGGACTGCATACGTACCCAGGATACCAGTTCTTCTTTTCCTAGAACAAGACCTGAACTAGGACCCTCAATCGCCTTAGCTCCACTGTAGATGACAAGGTCACACCCTAATTCATAGTATTTTGTTAGATCTTCCTCTGCAGCTACATCAATAATTAGTGGCACAGAGTGCTCTTTAGCAACCATCACAGCTTCTTCAACTGTTAACATACTTTTCTGTACGGTATGATGACTCTTAACGTAAAAAATTGCCGCAGTATTTTCGGTGATATTCATGGCAATGTGTTCTGGTGTACATTCATTTGCATAGCCCGCTTCAACAACCTTACCACCACCCTGTTGGATCATGAGTTCTACCGATGTACCGTAGTTTACATTATGACCTTTAGGAATAATAATCTCTTTTCTTTGGTAACGTGAATCATAAGGATGCATTAAGTGATACGCATCTCCTTTGCCAATAACAGCTGCTACAGATTGGGCAATACCAGCACTTGCCGATGATACAATAACCGCATCTTCAGCCCCTAATCGATGCGCTAGATACGATCCAGTTTCTTTCAGCAAATCTTTCATCACAAAAAAGTTTTGTCCACCTTTTTTCTGAGCTTCAGCAACCCTATCAGATACTTTTGAAACACCTAATATGGTCATTTTCCCACTGGCATTTATGACTCTTTGAAGTTTATATTTTTCATACACATCCATACTTACACCACCTTCCAAGGTTTACCACCAACTACCGCCATTACAGGAACAATCGTCTGATTGATTTCGGATTCGTTTCCATTTGAATCTTTCAATGTTTTCTTAGCTTCAATAATCTTGAATAAACTTAGGTCCGCATCTTTTCCAGGAAGTAATTCACCTTTATTATCGAGGTGATACATTCTAGCTGGATGAACCGTAACCATATCAATTACTTGTTCTAAACTCAGGCCCATTTCTAGTCCTTTTTCCATTGTGGTCGCAAGATCATATACTGGACCATTAATACGATTGCGATAGTAGATATCCGAACTAATTGTATTACAGAGAACACCTTCATCAAACGCTTGATGTGCTACTTTAAAGTTAAAACTATCAGTTCCATGACCTATATCAAATAATAAACCTTTACGATATGCATCCCAGACAAAAGGCTTTATCTTGCCTTCTGGAGATACAATACCATTCTCTTTTCCATTATAGCAGTGAGTAATAATATCACCCGCTTCACAAATCTCGAAGATGTCTTCAAGGCTTGGTGGGCGTGATCCAATATGAACCATCAGAGGCAAATCTTCAAAGCGATGTTGAAGCTCTTTTGCCATTTTTAGAGGAATCGTATCATTGTCTCCGACAACAGTTTTACTCATCCTTGCTTTAATACCAACAATAAAATCACTTAACTCTCTGATTCTTAACTCGTTTGTGTCGTTATTAATATTTCGTAAATCTGCTAACTCATCTTGAGTTACAATCCCATTCTTTGAAATATTCATCAAGGCATATACATTAGTCTTAGCTGTTCGGGTTCGTTCATAAAAGTCTTTAATATTTGCTTCCCCACTACTTCCTGCATCTACTACCGTTGTGACACCCGCAAGCACTCCAATTTCATCAGGGAAGTCATAATATAAGTCCATCGCTTCATAACAATGTACATGAGAATCTATCCAACCAGCACTGATATATGTGTTTTCTTCAAGATTTACGATTTCTTTTGCATCGACATCTAGTATTGGTCCAATTTGCGTAATAATCCCATCAGTAATCGCTACTTCAAGTGAATTACCATTGATATCGATTCCACCTTTAATGATTAAATCAACCGCATTCATGATCTTACCTTTAGTTTGAATTTACTCCAAGGTAAAACATAGTCAAGGAGCATTACTTCTTCCGGAGCAATGTGACCTACAATATTCTTACGATTATCACTATGATCTTCTAAAGCGATTTGAAGTTCGTTCTTATATTTACCAAAATCATCATTACCTAAAAGAACATCACCGCGTTTGAAGTCATGACCAGGGATTACAGGATTTGCTTCTTGTCCATACTTAACACGAACCCAAGTGGAACGAATCATTTGTTTGGTAATATCGCCACGACGTACATGTTGATTATCTTCAATAATTGTTCTTTCAAGTTCACTAATCTCACGATCAACAACGACATCAAACTCAAGTTGGTAACGATTTACAGCCGCCATTGCCTCAAGTTCTTCATCACTTGCATATGCATTTCCAATAATTACGTCATCAATCAAACCTGTCGCAAACAAATGCTTAGTTTGTGTTGCTAGAGGAAGATTACGATGCATTTCTAGTGTAGGTAGTCCGTCATTCACATTCCATGGTCCGTAGGTACCAACTTGTGAACTTACAAATGCTGCTGTACGAATACCTTCTTTCTTGAAACGTTTTGAGCACGATTCAAAGAAATCAAGCGGTAATGCTGAACCATCTTGTGGATAAAAGTTATGACATCCGTATAGGAACGGACGGTTTGCTTGATACGATAAGATGCTATCTAAATATGCAACATCGTTACTCATGTTTAACTCTATGATTAGCCCATATTCATTATAAGAAAGCATTGCTTCCTTACTTCCATTGAAGCTTTCATCTAAGCGAATGCCATCTGCGCCAATTTCAGCAAAAAAGCTTAGATCATCATAAGAGATGCCTAAGTCGTCAAAAATTGATGGAGCGATATCTAAAATCGTCTCATAACCCATGCTTTTTGCTTCTTTAATGATTTTGCCAAACTTTTCAGCTACAACTTCTTTACCTTCAGTTACTTCAAGCATACTCATAAAGATACGACTAAACCCTAAGTCAGCTGCTTTCTTTAAATACGCTATATCCTTTTCATAATCACTATGATCTGGATAAATTGATACACCAAGTCTTCTTTTCATTGTAGATTCCTCTTTTCTTACTAACATTATAACATTATAATGTTTGAAGTGGAATTATATTATACTTGATATTGTACTTCGTAAGGATGAATTTCTGTATTATAATATGATATTGCAAACTCAACGCAGTTTCCTTCATGATCAAATGAGGAACGTGTACGCATTAATAATGACTCTTTATCCATTAACAATACTTCTTTAATATCACTAGGAACCTCTGATATTGCGAAAGCATCATTAATACGATCAATCTCTACACCATTCTGGTACATCCATGCATATAAGGAAACATCTTGTTTCTCTAAAATTTTATAATCGCCTTCAACAGCTACATAATGAATAAAATATATATATGGTTTTCCTTCAAATTCATAGATACGTTCGTATTTTACAATCGAAGGCATTGTTTTGAGAGAAATAGTATCAGGTACATCTTCTTGTTTAATTAATTTAACAGAGCGAACCTTCTTTACGATATCATGACCAGATTCCTCTAAAATTGAAGAGTAAGAGCTCGCCTTTGACAGCTTGTTGAAAGTACGGTTGCTTAAAACAGTGGTACCTTTTCCACTTTTTTTCTCAAGATATCCGTCTTGAGTTAGAATTTCTATAGCCCTTCTTATCGTGACTTTACTTACATCATACATCACTTCTAATTCATTCTCTGTAGGTATGTATGAACCCACTGGGTAAATACCTTTCAGTATTTTCTCTTTCATATCACGTGCTACATCTTCATATAAAATACGTCTCATTGGCATTCTCCCCATTTCTAAATCTATTATAACAAGTCTTTGTGAACATGCAATCAGGTAAAATAAAACCCTTACCGAAGTAAGGGTTACATATTATTTGTTAAGTGCTTCTAAAACAAAGTTGATTACAAACAGCGCTGTTGAGATATACACAATTGGGTGTACGTCTTTAAACTTACCTGTTGCTAATTTAACAAGACAGAATGCAATAAATCCAAACGCAAGTCCTGTTGAGATGCTATAAGCAAGCACTGTCATTAATACTGTAAAGAAAGCTGGTACCGCAATTTCAAACTCTGACCACTCAATATCAGCAAATGCTGAACTCATAAGAATACCTACAACAATTAATGCTGGAGCTGTAGCTGCACTTGGTATTAATGAAACAATTGGTGCAATAAAGATACTTAATGCAAAACATATCGCTGTAACTACTGATGTTAAACCAGTACGTCCACCTGCTTCAATACCTGCTGAACTCTCAACAAATGTTGTTGTATTGGATGTCCCAAAGATAGCTCCGACTGATGTTGCAATGGAATCAGCAAACATTGCTTTATCCATTTTTGATGAGAAACCTTTTCCTTCTTCTAAAGCTAACTCATCTTCTTTTGTAAAGATACCTGTACGGCGACCAGTACCGATAAATGTACCGATTGTGTCAAATGTATCTGTCAAACTAAATGCAAATATGATTGGGAAAATTGTCATTGCATCATGATTCGTAAAGAGGCTAATTAAACCGTCTTTTCCAATTGCTGTACCAAAGATTGAACCAAATTCGCTAAATACTTGGCCATATGATGGTGTTGATGCTGCTGCACTAATATCTACAACTCCCATTGGAATACCAATTAAAGTAGTTAGAACAATACCAATTAAGATTGCTCCTTTTACTTTACGTAACATTAACACTAAGATTAATACTAATCCAATAAGTGCTAATAAAACTGATGGATCATTGAACTTAACAAGTGATGGCACACCTGCTGAGAAATCAATCATCTTAATATTTAAGATACCAATATAAGCAATGAATAAACCAATACCTGCTCCAATTGCTTGTTGCAATGTTTCAGGAATTGCTTTTATAATGTGTTTACGAACACGTGTTACTGTAATAAATATATTAAAGATACCACAGATAAAGACTAATGCTAAAGCCTCCGTTGGTGTGAAACCATACTTCATAACTACTGTGTATGTAAAGAAGGCATTAAGACCCATTCCTGGTGCTAATGCATATGGCACGTTAGCAAATAACCCCATAACTAAAGTACCGACTACAGCAGCGAGTATCGTTGCGATATACACTCCATTAAATGGTAATCCAGCTTGTGATAAGATATCTGGATTAACAAACAAAATATAAGCCATTGTAAAGAAAGTTGTAATACCTGCAAGCACCTCTGTTGATACTTTCGTATTATTTTCTTTAAGCTTAAAGAATTTTTCCATTAAATTCTATCTCCCTTTCTTGATTACAAGACCAAATAAAAAAGATCGAGAGAAAACGATCTAGTGTTTTCAGCACGATTGTCAATGCATTTAAGGTGCATTGGTAGAAACTACTCAACCATATTATGAGTATTAAATTTGGCTTTATAATACCTTATTATTATATGGGAGCTAGGGTCAGTAGTCAAGGGAATTACAGGCACTATGTGAATATGCTTAAGAAATGAACATTCACTAATTAAAACACCTAATAAAGTGTTATTTTACATAATAATATTTTCACAAATTGAAGCACTTTGTTATACTAAAACGCCATCAAAATTATGAAGCCATGATATACTTTAGATAGAAAGGGTGACGTCAATGGATAACTTATTATTTCATAAAGTGAATGTCGAAGTTTCTGCTCGTCATGTACATTTAAATAAACAGACCGTTGCATTACTTTTTGGAGAAGGATTCGAACTTAGTGTTAAAAAGAACCTATCTTTAGAAGGTGAATTTCTAAGCAATCAGAAAGTATCAATCCGGGGTCCAAAAGCAACTATTCATAATGTAAGTGTATTAGGTCCGTATCGAGAAGAGAACCAAATTGAAGTCTCATTAACAGATGCGAGAACCTTAGGTATTGATGTGCCTATTCGATTGTCTGGAGATCTTGATGACTCCGCTCCAATTGACTTAGAAGCCTCTGGTAATAGTGTGCCACTTCAACAAGGGTTAATTGTTGCTAAACGACATCTACATACCGATCCCGACACTGCCGAGCTTTACGGTATAAATCATGGTGATTCAATTTCTGTTAAATTGCTTGAGGATTCTAGAAATCTAATATTTGATGATGTTATTGTAAGAATAGGGAAACGAAGCATTCCTGTGATTCATCTTGATACTGACGAAGGTAACTCAGCAAATATAAAAGGGAGTGCAGTTGGGTATTTAGTAATTGATAGAAAAGAGGGCAATTCGTATGAAAGCAATCTATAAAAAACGTATCTTAGTTTTACTTGCAGCGACTCCATACCTAATTTGGTTTGTTTTCGGGATAGTAATTGATGGTTTTTCAAATCTCGATTTGAACCAAATAGTCGCTTTGATTACAGCAAACATCGTTATGATAGCATTAGTCATTTCCACGATTGATTCCAAGGCTTCCTCAAAACTTGTTGCGGCAATTATGGTAGCTCTTATTGTTGGATATCTTATCTTCGAGTCTAATCAAATTCACTCAATATTAACAAAAGAGATGTACTATATAATGATTGGGATATTCTGCACCTATTATGGCGGGTTAAACATCTTATCTCTAACCATGTTTCGCAATACAAATAAATCCGTAGAATAGAAAAGGACTAATCTCTGCATAGTACAGAAATCAATCCTATATATCATTAATATTTTACTATAAGATATCATTGGGTTCACTTTATTTAGTGAATCCTTTTTTAGTCTTCATGTCCCTTCAGTCTTAACATTCTTAGACTGTTAATGATGACTAATATTGTACTTCCTTCGTGTCCAACTACGCCAATAGGTAATGTCATGTAACCAAAGAGGTTTGATACAACGAGTAGAAGAATTACAGCTACAGAGAAGATAACATTCTGAATAATAATTTTTCTAAGTTTTTGTGATAATTCATAGATATAACGGATGCTAGAAACTCTATTGTTAACTAAAATCATATCTGCTGTTTCAATAGCAACATCTGTTCCTGATCCCAGCGCAATACCAATCGTTGCATTCGCAAGTGCAGGAGCGTCATTAATACCATCTCCAACCATCACAATATTTGGATAAGTTTCACGTAACTCTTGTATTTTCTCAGCTTTTTCTTGTGGTAATGTTTCTGCAATAATTTGTTTGATCCCAAGTGACTCACCAATTTTTTCTGCTGTAAAGCGTGTGTCTCCAGTAATCATAATTGTTTCAATATTGTGATTGTTCAACCATGTGATAAGTGCTTTGGAATCTTCTCGAACTTCATCTACTAATCCCAGAACCGCTACTGTTTTTCCATCACGTTCGACATAAACAATACTCATTCCTTCTTTTGCCCATGATTCCCCAAGCGCTATTGTCTTCTCGTCCACTTGAGTCATCATGTCTTTTTTCCCAACTTTATAGAAACTTGAATTATATTTACCTTGTATACCATTTCCGGCAATTTCTTCTAATTCTTCAGCTTTCAACACGTCTTCGCCTACTTCTTTTTGTAAGGCAGCGATAATAGCATTTGCCAGTGGATGGCTTGAATATGTCTCCAGTGCAATAATTGCTTTTTTAGTTTCTAAATCATCATCACTAATATAGCAACTTTCTTTTAATGTAGGAATACCATTTGTAAGTGTTCCTGTTTTATCAAATACTACTGCTTCTGTGTCCATCATGTTCTCAAAATGAATACCACCTTTTACAAGAACACCATGACGTGCTCCATTTGAGATAGCAGCAAGTGTCGCTGGTGTAACTGAAGCAATAAGAGCACATGGCGATGCTACAACAAGTAGAATCATTCCACGATAGAACGCTTCTTCAAATGTTTGCCCAAAAGCAATCATTCCTGCAATTATGACAAGTGCAACTACAATCAACACAACTCGAGCATAGATATCCTCAAGCTTATCGATGAATCGTGCAGTTTTTGAAGGAAATTTTTGTGACTCTTCAACCATTCTCACAATTTTTTGAATTACTGTATCTCCAAGTTCATGTGTAACAGTTAATGTAATTGGATGTGAAACGTTTAATGTTCCGCCAAAAACTACATCATCAACGGTCTTTTGAACAGGTAATGATTCCCCTGTAATTGCGGCTTCTTCAATAGAACTTGTTCCTTCTTTAATCGTCGCATCAATAGGAATTGTTTCCCCAACTGCAACGACAATTAAATCACCAATTACTAAATCACTTACATCTACTTTTTCTGTTTGTCCGTTAGCCAATAAACGTGATGCGTTGGTAGGTTGCAAGGTCATTAGCGAACGTATTTGCTTCTTACTTTGATCTGTAGTCATTGTTTCTAACATCTTCGAAAGTGAGAAGATAAAGATCAATATAGCTCCTTCCGAATAATATCCAATTAAACATGACCCTACAGCAGACAGTATCATTAACAGTTCTACGTTAAGATGTCTGTTTTCTATAGTATCTAAAATACCTTCTTTAGTTTGCGAGTATCCTCCGAATACGATAGACGCAATAAAAATCCATGGATTATTTGTAATTAACCCAGCAATCATCAGTAAACCACTACCGATTGTCTCGATGTATGGTGCAATCTTTTTCATGAAATCTCCCCTTATAAATAATGATAATGATTATCACTATATGAATGATATCATATTCTTTCATGCAAATGTAGTCAAATGAATTTTAAAACAGCTAATTTAATAATTTGTAAAACGTATGTTAAAAAAGATAATATTAATTGCAAGTATATTGCAGTTTTAGTATACTTTGTCAGTACGAATTTAAGGGGATGTACAGATATGAAACAAACAAGAAAAGTTAGTATTAGTGTGCTTGTATTACTTGCACTTCTGCTTACAGGTTTTACTTGGTCTTATTGGAATGTCGGAGCAATCCAAGGCACTCAAAATGATGGTTCTTTAGGGGGAACAATTCAACTTGGTGCTGCAAACAATAAAGAAGTTAAAACTGAGCTTCGTGAAGTAAAATTGAACGCTAATAGCAGCCAAGCTCTTGTGCCAGTCACACGTGCAGCAACTAGCGGTGCTAATGCTGTAGAATCTATTCATCAATCATTCAAAGCACAATGGGTTGAAAGTGGCACAAATTATACATCAGGTCATACTGGAGTATTAACAGCAACAATTTCAAATATCCGTTTCCAAAACGAACTAGCGGATGCTACATATAAAGCAAAAGATTACATCGTAGTCGATACTACAAGTAAGACAGCAACCATTACATTAAATGGCGATGCTGTGAATACACCTGATTTTGTCTTTACACTGATTGAGCCAAGCACAAAAGCAGCTTATGATGCAATTAACGGACAAACAGTTGTATATGATGTAGTCCTTACAGTTACACCTACAAATTAATGAAACGGAAGTCTGTTGTACTGGTAATCTTATTACTACTTGCAACACTTACCACAAGCATTACCTACAGTTATTGGGGACAAAAATCGGTTCTAAAGCCCCAATTACAAAACAACAATGGATCACTAACCATTGGTTCATTTCCATATAAGAACAATGAAACTGTAATCGAATTTGATATTAATAAGAAATACGAAGCCGGAACAATTGTTAGATACAACAATCACTATTATATTGTGACCGAAGCAGTTATTGGGAAATTACCAATTCCTAATGATAATGTGCTTACTCCATTTCAACCATTATATGATGACCTCGGTATGAACTTCAGTAGAACAAACGCAAACGGTTATCATTTCATGAATGGAATCTTGTATAGGTATAAGAAACAAGCAAATGGTCAAGTAAGTATTCAACAAGAAGATTTACGTTTCTTTGGATTTAAAAGAAATTATAAATATTACAAAAATGTCGATGAAGGAAGTCTCAACATTAGTTCAGCAAGTGATTATATTGTGTACTATAATGGGGCTCTCTATATTACTAATTCGATGTATGATGATCGATTTAGACCTATACCAGGTTTAGAACCTGGGTGGACAATTCTCAATAGCCCATTCTTTGATAGCTATTCATTGTATAGAATTAATGAAACAAATCCATATGTCAGTGTTCTAATTAAAAATACATCAGGTAATTATGAGATGTATCGATTAGTTTCCAGTTCTAATTTACTCAACGGAAGCTTGGTAAAACCAGGTACTAATGACAAAGTTTGGAAACAGATAACACCATGAAATTGAATCGGAAACGTGTCAAAATCATATATCATTACTTCTTTGGCATACTTGCGATAATTATTGGTCTTATTATTGGAGCTAAAATGTTCTTTCCAAGTATTGGAAATGAAATTATTAAGTATCAACATTTTGTAGTTGTAAGTAATAGTATGGAACCTAAAATAAATGTTAATGATGGCATCATCGTGAAACCTACTCCCTCAATGGATTTACAAGTAGGTGATATTATAACTTTCAAAGTTGATATCAATAAAGACGGTCACGATGAATATGTAACTCACTATATTGCACAAATAGATAAAGAAAAAATTCGTACAAAACCAAACATAAGCGATAAGTGGGATACCTGGGTATTACATGAAAACCAAATAGTCGGAAAAGTGATAAAGGTTCTCCCAAAAGTTGGAGTCATACTTATACCGTTATATAATCATGCAGTACCGATTTTACTCATTGCCTTGTGTCTTGTTTTGTACACGTTATATCGTGTTGTCATAAGCAAAGAACACTCGGATCATTAGAAATAAAAACAGGCTACACACATGTGTAGCCTTTAATATTATCTCCAGAGTTTTTCCCACCAGGATTTTTCTTTACTTAATTGCTTTAAGTCTTGAACATAACCTTGGACTTCTTTAGCTCCCAAGTCAATTGTTTCCTGACCCTTTCCTATTTCAAATGTCCACACCTTATCTAAAGGAATGTTGATATGGACATCTGCTTTTGATCCGTTTTCTCGATCAAACTCACGTTGCATTATATCAAGCACACGTGACGCCACCCCAAGTAAGGATCCTGTATCTTTAAATTCATCGGTACCAAACATTGTGACAGCAATGGTTTTATCAACTTCATACCCTGTTAACGCACCAAGAGGAAGGTTTTGCGTTACTCCCCCATCCACAAGAAGCATATCTTTGTACTCCATAGCAGCAATCACAAATGGAAAGGAACATGATGCTCTAACAGCTTTCGCAAGTTCAATATCCGAGATTACTATCTCATCTTCGTTCTTTTTTGTGTAAAGTTCTGGATGAGAAACAAAGAGTATTGTTTTTCCTGTGATTAGATCGACAGAAGGTATAACTAAAGGTATTGTGACATCAGATAGCATATGTACACCAATTTTTTCTAATTGACGTTGTAAAGCATCTTCTAAATCTTTGCCATCTACAAATCCCGCAACTAGTTTTTCTTTAGAAAACGGAAGAAGTTTCGAAGAAGGTCTCATTAAAATCTTCTTGTCGTTAATCTCCTTTTCCAGTTCCATTGAAATTCTAATGACATCATCTGCAGGAATTCCTGTTGCAAACAACGCCCCTATAACCGAACCCATTGATGTCCCTGCAATTGCCGATACATTAATGTTTTCATTTGCTAAAGTAGCAAGAATCGGCAGTTGAGAAAAAGACTTAATTCCGCCTCCTGATAATGCAATTCCTATTTTCGCCATACTATCACCTCTGTCATTATTATACACGAGTTTTTATGTTACAATATGAAAAAGGACGTGAAATTATGTCAGATATTTACTTATCTCTATTACTCATTACCATTGTAATTCTCTTACTCATTATTATTTTTCGTTTGTTTTCATCGAGTAAAGATGACTTACGAATGCATCAATTTGATACTGCTAATAGAGAATTTATGAATCGATCATTCAACGATCTTACTGATCGTATCGATAGTCGGATTAAAGAATTGAATGACCGTAACACAAGCTTTGAGCGTGCAACAGCGCACAGTTTAATTGAATTTCAAAGCACTATGAACACTTCAATCACTACCCAGTTTAAAGCTTTACAAGATACTGTTGAGAAGCGACTCGGAGATGTTGATAAACGCGTTAGTGATAACTTGACTGAAGGGTTTAAGAAAACTAATGAGACGTTTACTAATATAGTCTCAAGACTTAGCAAGATAGATGAGGCTCAGAAGAAAATCGACTCCTTATCTAGTGATATTGTTTCATTACAAAATGTTCTTACTGATAAGAAAACTCGCGGAACGTTTGGAGAAGTTCAACTCTCTCAAATTCTTTCATCAATCTTTGGTGATCGCAATGATAAAATTTACCAGCTTCAATATTCATTTAATACAGGAAGTAGAGTTGATGCTGTACTCTTTGCTCCGGAACCTCTTGGAACACTGGCTATTGATTCGAAATTTCCTCTAGAAAATTATCGAAAAATGACAGATACTGATTTAACTGATATTGAAAGACTCAATGCTACAAAATCCTTTGTGGCAGACTGTAAGAAGCATATTGATGATATCGCAAACAAGTATATCATTCCTGGTGTCACATCCGATCAAGCCATCATGTTTGTACCTGCCGAAGCAATTTTTGCGACTATAAGTGCTTACCATCAAGATATTCTTGACTACTCACAAAAACGACGCGTATGGATTGCAAGTCCAACTACTTTAATGAGTACCTTAACAACAATTCAAACTATATTAATGAATCTTGAACGTGAGAAGTATGCTACAGTAATCCATGAACAATTGAAGTTGCTTTCAACTGAATTTGATCGTTATCGTGATCGCTGGCAACGTTTATCCAATCGCATGGATGGTTTAAGCAATGATTTCAAAAACATTAATATCACAACAGAGAAAATTACCAAACGTTTTGAAGAAATATCCAACGTTGAGTTATCACAACCAGAGATAGACAACGATATCTTAATAGAAAATGAAACAGCAGACTCTTAATTGAATCTGCTGTGTTTTTTTATTGATGGTAAACTCTACGAATTCGATGACTTAATGTGGATAACTGAATATAAGGGATTATTCCTGTAAGTTTTTCAATATATGCACAGGTACGATGTTTCCCAATAAGTTCAATTTCATCGTAAAACAAGCACTGTTTATCAACTTTTATCATTGTTTGATCCATACATATCTTTCCAATAATTGGATAAAACTGATCACGAATCCACACTGGTGCATGGGACTGACGACGATCAAAGCCATCTGCATACCCTATTGGCATCGTCGCAAAGTGTATCGCTTCTTTGACTTCATAACTGTAGTCATATCCAATAGTTTCTCCGACTAGCGCTGTATCTAAATGAGTAATCTTTGATTTCAATTCGAGAACTGGTTCGAGTCCTTCTGTATTTGAACGGTAACCGTACATTCCCAAACCAACACGCATCCCATTAATCCAATTCTCATCGTTCACTAAATCAAACGGAGCGTTTCCTACATGAACCCATTTTAGTTCTCCTTGATACGCTTCATAGACTTCCTTAAAAACTTGGAGTTGTTCTCTATTGGTATCATCAGTTACAGGACTTTGGAAATGAGTGTATATTCCTTCAACACTGTGGTTTTTAGCCATATTAGCTAATTCCGAGTAATTCTTAATTCCATAACGATTCATACCTGTATTAATCTCAACGTGGAGTCTTAACTTGGTTTCAATACCTTTGATGCTCTCATACCAATCAAGTGATGGCACTGTATAAATATAATTTTCATGATGATACATCTTTATATCATCTGGATGAACATAACTAAAGATTAATATATCAGAGTTAATTCCTTGTTGAGTCAAAGATAAAGCCTCATCAAGTGATGAAACACAAAGAATTGGACATCCTATCTCTAGTAATTTCTTTGATATCTCATACTCTCCATGACCGTAAGCATTCGCTTTTACAACACCAAAAATCTCCTTACCACTTTGTTGCGTAAGGAGTTTGTAGTTGTTTTCTAATCTATTTAAATATATATCTGCCCAGGTTTCTCTTGGCATTATATAATCCTCGAATAGACGTAACTTACATAAATAGCTAGCACACGATATGCAAGCCAAATTACAGAGTTAATATCTTCGTAAATTGCGAATTTGAAGATTAAGAAATATGAATCAATATCAAAGAGTCCTATTGCCCCATATTGAGCAATAACATCTGATAATACTATTGCGATAACTGTATACAGTACAGCAATTAATGAAAAACGTTGTTGGACTGAGTTACCTATTTTTTGAATTGTGAACGCAATTAATAATGCCACTAATACTAATATAACCGCATGATTTATAAATCTATATCGGAACAAGCCCGAGAGAATCCCTAGAATAAGACTAAGAAAAAAACCAACGATAAGTGCGATATTAAATCGTTTTGTAATACCTAAGCTATGTATTTTTTCAAACATCGAACTTCCTTCTTTCTTAAATAACGATTGATATGTGTGATTTCTTCTTATCTATTCTACCACATATCACTTGTTGATAACTAGTATCCTAAGTTTGAACGCATAGTTCTAATTTACTTATATATTATATACTATTTTCTATTAACCTACTTATCCTTTATTTGAAATTTCTTTGTATCTCTTATTCATGCTTGATGATATAATAGGACCATGAAAATGACACGTCGAGTTTTGCTTACAATTGTAGGCTCTATCTTGTTTGCTGTTTCTGTCAACACATTACTCATTCCTGCGGCGATTTATAACGGAGGGTTAACCGGGATTGCTCAATTGTTGAGAGATGCAGTATTCGCACTATTTAAACTCAATTTATCAATTGATCCAACTGGTACGATATATTTTGCTTTAAATATTCCAATATTTATCTTTGCTTGGAATAAATTATCACAAAACTTTGTAAAACTTAGCCTTATTAGTATTTTCTTTCAATCGGTATCCTTAACATTTATCCCTGTTCCTTCACAACCTATTGTAAATGATGTATTCATTGCAATTGCTTTAGCTGGTGTTCTTGGAGCATACGGATGTTCATTAACGTATCGAGCAAAAGGTTCTGCTGGTGGATTGGATGTAATTGGATTCTATTTTTCACAGAAAAACAAAGGTAGCCTTGGCAAACTCTACCTCACTATTAACTGTATTATTTATGCAATTTGTTTTATTATCTATGATGCTCAAATCGCTTTATATTCATTGGTTTACTCATTCGTATTCTCATACTGTTTAGATAAATTCCACGAACACAATCTTGAAGCTAGCGTTATGGTCTTTACTAAGAACCCTGAGGTTAAACACGATATAATGAATAACCTAAGACGTGGAGTGACACATTGGCCTGGATTTGGAGCTTACACAGGATCAGAAGTAGACGTGTTTGTGACAATCGTGGCTCAGTCAGAAATAGAAGATATAAAGAAAATGATTAAGAAACATGACCCTAAAGCGTTTATTATTATAACAAAAAACTTAAAAGTAGATGGTGGATTTGAGAAACGCTTGATTTAATGTGTTTCTTAAGGCATTAAGACAAAATATTATGAGTAACTGTGATACCATAGACATAGAGGTGATTTTATGAAATTAACAGTATCAAAAGAAGCTGCACAATGGTATATTAAAGAACTTGATTTAGTTCCTGGAGACAGCATAAAATTCTTTGGAAAAGTTTATGGCCCTCACGGAGGATTCTCTTTTGCAATCCATAAACAAGAACCTACCGATCCACTAACTCTTGTGACCGTTGAAGGTATTAACTTCTATGTTGAACGATTCGATGAATGGTTCTTCTCAGACAAGGACTTAGATATCACAATGCGTGAAGATGGTTATGAACCACATTACGATGTTATTATGAAATAAGAGCTGCGGCTCTTTTTCTTATCTCTAAATTTGATACAATAAGGAATGAAGGAGTGATTCTATGTCACAAAAACATGAAGTAACCATTAACAGAGATCAGGTGTTTAAGATCCCTGCACTCTTTATTCAACAAGCTGTTAAGTTTCGTCACATGATGTTACGTTATGAATGTGCTGTTGAGGAAATAACAACTAAACTAAATATTTTAGATCGTGAAATGGGTGTATTCAACCCACGTAACCCGATTGCTGTTATTAAATCCCGAGTAAAGAAACCTCAGAGTATTGTCGATAAACTTATTCGCTATAATTTCCCTGTATCTGTAGAGTCAGTTGAAGAGAATCTTGATGATGTTGCTGGCGTACGTGTCATTTGCTCATATATTGATGATATTTATACTTTAGCAAATATGATTGCACAACAAGACGATATTAATGTTCTAGAAACAAAAGACTACATTAGTAACCCTAAGCCTAATGGATATCGTAGTCTACATATGATTGTAGAGATTCCTGTATTCTTGTCAGAAGGCAAAGTGATGTGTAAGGTTGAAATTCAAATTCGCACTATCGCAATGGACTTTTGGGCAAGCTTGGAACATGAGATTCGTTATAAGAAAGATTTAGGCAATATTGAAGAAGTTTCAAATGACTTAAAAGAATGTGCAGAAACGATTGCAGAAACAGATAAAAAAATGCTAGCAATTCGCCAGCAAATAGATATTGAAACAAATAAATCACAAAAGTGAGGCTCGACGGATCGAGCCTTTTATTATCTCATGAGTTCATAAACTAGAATCTCAAATGATGAGATTTCTTGTACACTTTTCTTAACTTCTTGAGCAATCTCTACATCATCGGTAATAACACCGGAAAGATATGACATGAAGTAGTGACGAAGTCTTAAATCATCATTGATTGTCCAAACTAGAAGTCCTTTTTCATTATCAATAATACTTTGAACCACATCGTCTGTAATCGAAGAATCTTCCAAGGAATAAAAATCAACATTAAGTATTTCAAGTTCTCCAAAGTTAATTCCTAGTATAAATCCAGTCTTTGCTTCGGGATGTTTCGTTTCATATTCAGTAATAGTCTTTTTGTCGAGTGATTGAAATGTACTCGTTTCGAACATATCATGACGATTTAGAATATCTGTTACTTTTTCTGTTAATAATGGATTATCGAAAGACTCTGCTTTAAATTCTATCAACAGACTCTGATTTAATTCTTTTGCTTTAATCACAAACTCTTCAAATGTAGGGATTCTTGACGTTAAGCCGTCTTTTGACAACTTAATATTTTGAAGTTCTTCTAGAGTCGACTGAGCTATTTTTACATTCTTTGTACCCAATCTCTTAGTATTAAAGTCATGAAATACGACGATTTCATCATCACTTGTTATTTGAACATCAATTTCTACATAATCGGGTTTGAACTCATTCACCTTTACTAGAGCCTCAATTGTATTTTCAATCGTCCCTGGTGATTCTGCTCGGTGAGAAATAATTAACGTTTCGGATCCTTCATCCATTTTTCCTAAATCAAAATAAATATAGCCGAAAGACAAGATATAGAATCCTAAAAGTCCCGTTAATACTAATTTCTTCTCAAGTCCACTGCGTTTGTAGTCTCTTCTCCTATACTCTGAGCTTTCGGTTATTTCATAATAGCGAACCACAATCATTTGAATCGATAGAATCATCCACATTGATATCGCAATGATTAAGAGCACAATTGCACTTGTATCAATTGCAACCAGGATGAAACGAGGTGTTGATGGGAATTGCAGTTCTATCAAGGCAGAAATTGCAGGAATACCATAGAGAATCACAACAGAAATTATCATTGTAATCAACCAGGAAATGAAAATTAGGAACCCTAAGTTTATAAAGGATCTACTTGTTAGTTTCCAACTTTCTTTGACAGCATCCACGAAGCGTTTTTCTGGGTTCATTACATAGATAATTGGAGTAAAGACCAGTCTAATATTTAAGTATAGAAATACTGCATTACCAGCAAGATAAATTAGTGTGAGAGCGAAATTTTGAAAAATGCTTGTAACAATGAACTCTGGTAAGTGAAATTGCGATACATATGTAATCGACATTGCAAAGTTCATATTCGGAATGACAAGAAAGACGTACGGAATAATCAATAAAATATCTACGCTTACGAGTCTTTTTATGAATTGAGGAATCTCTTTAAAGCTAAACTTCTGTTCATGAAATGAATCCCCAACAATTCTTATTAATATCGCAAATTGAATGATAACAAACAAAACGGTTACACATAGCACAGCAAATAGTGTGAGGATTACAATCGGCTGTTTAAGAACCTGTAGATAATTATCACTTGTAATAGATACGAGGTGTCCTTTATTCAATCCAAAACGAAGAAGTATACGGACTATGCGTTTCATAAATACAACAAGAATTTCTACGAGAGCAACAACAAATAAATATCTAAAAAAGTTGTCTTTTATCGCTCTAAAACTCTTGTTAAGTGTCGATTTTACTGAGTATTTCGCCATTAAATCACCTCTTTGATTTTAGTATAACATAAACTTTATTTATTGGACTGTTTCAATTTCTACAATCAACTTTTTTATACCATCATTATTTAATAGTCGTGGATACAGTCGATCAATTAGAAAAGCTCCTAAAGGTGCAGTAAACACGATTGCAATTGTAGCAATTGATAGTATTAATGTCCCATTAGAAAAGCCCATCGCCAATGGAATACCTCCTATCGCTGCTTGCACAGTTGCCTTCGGTATTCCCGTAATCATACAAAATATTTTCTCCTTAATATTTAAGTCACTACCTAATAAGCATACGTAAATCCCAATTGCTCTGATTATTAAAATTAGTACTATCATAAGAAGCGCTTGAGCTCCAGCAACATGTACTGTCTTAATCTCTACCAAAGAGCCAACCAATGCAAATAATACGATTTGAGCACCACTCCACATTGTATTAAGTTGCGATTCTACACGTTGAGCTATTTCTTTCTTGTGTGCATTAATCATGAAGGCTGTTGACATTGTACAGATTAGTCCTGAAAAAGGAAAAATATCTTGCACACTCTCCTCTATACCTAATAGTATAAACCCTATTGATAATAATAGTAGCGTAATGTTAGTTACACTTATTCGATTTATCATTAGAGAAAATATATACCCAATTATTAATCCAATGCTTATCCCAATAAGTATGGATACAGGTATTTGAAGTATCTGAGTAATTGATATACTTGCACCATTTCCTAATCCTAAGAATGAGCTAAACACAACGATATTAAAGACATCATCGATTGAATCACTGGTTAATATAAGTTGAGGAATTGCTTTATCAATTCCATAGCCATCTTTCATAAGTTTTAACATACGCGGAACAATAACTGCTGGTGAAGCAGATGCTAGTATTGCTGCCGTCATAGCCGCATCTTGTACTGAGAATCCAAAGAAGTACTGTGATAACAGAAAACTAGCACTCATCTCAAAAACAGCTGGAATAAACGACATGAATAGTGCACTCATCCCCATTTTCTTGAAATCACCAAGATTCAAAGATAAACCAGCTCTTATAAGAATAATTAATAATGCGAGTTCGCGAAGCTCTGAAGATATATTTAACAGCTTGGTATCTAGTACATTTAGTACTGATGGGCCCAAAATTATACCACTGAGTAACATTCCGATTAAACCCGGAACTCCAACCCCCTCAAATATCCTACTTAAAAGATATCCAACGATAATAATTAATGCAAAACTAACTAACATATATGTCTCCTATCTGCGAGGTCAAATAAAAATGACCTCTGCTAAAAAAGCAGAAGTCATCAGCAATTTCTCAATTGCGGTTTTATTGATCATCAATACGGGAGAACTTCATTCCCATTAGGATAATATCACAGCTATGCTCTTATCGCAATTTTTATTTCTGTTTCTTTATGACTCTACACGGATTGCCAGCAGCGATAACATTATCTGGTATATCTTTATTCACAACACTTCCTGCGCCTATTACTACATTATTACCAACAGTTACTCCTGGTAATATTTGTACACCAGCTCCAATCCAAACATCATTTCCTACTGTTATTGGATAAGCATATTCTAATCCTTGAGCACGCTTACCCGCATCCATCGGATGTCCTGCTGTATAAAAACCGCAGTTTGGTGCAATAAAGACATTATCTCCAAACTGTACTTTTGCACCGTCTAAAATAATTGTATTGTGATTCGCAAAGAAATTCTTTCCTACATGAATGTTCTTACCGTAATCACACCAAAAAGGAGCAACAATTACCGCTGTCTCGTCAATTGTTCCAAATATTTTTTCTTGCAACTCTCTTTGGGATTGACTATCTGAAGGATAAAGACCATTATACTCGTGACATAAATCTTTACAACGCCTTCTCTCATTTATTAATTCCACATCGTTATTTGCATCGTATAATTCACCGCGCATCATTTTCTGTCTTTCAGTCATTAATATCTCCCTTGTACTTCCTAACCATTATACTAAAAAAGACCCTTATTTAAAGAGTCTCTTTACATTCCATATCGTGTAGATAGGAATGAATGATAGGCATAAATGAAAATTTCTAGATTATAACTTGGATATTTAGAGTCTATAATATCTTTAAACTCTATAAATGTATTTTCATCTTGCATTGCTGCAAGGAGGTCTTCTCCATATCGCGTTAAATCATGGATAAATGTCTCCTCAGGATTATAGGTAAGAGATTCTGAGAATTTCATACTTGCACAGTTTGATAAGTCCATCTGTTTAAGATGAAACGTTATCTCTTGATCAGTATAGGCATCAAGATGTAAATCTCTTTGTGATATTACTTCTTTTTGTGTTTGATTTAATGCATCATATGATAGTAATATGTCACGGATGCAATCAATATTTAGATTCATACAGCATCCTCCTCTAATTTGATTATAACAGATTAAAACCGTCATTCGTTCAAATATTAGAAATTTGTGTAATTAATCACGTATTTGTTGATTGCGTTCTTCACGAACTTCTTGTATCAATGTTTCGATTGATTCAATTCCTAGTTCATCCATTCTTGCTGGTAATCCTTCGATTAACTCTGGGCAAATCATAGGATTAATTAGGTTGGCTGTCCCTACTGCTACTGCACTTGCACCTGCAAGAATCATTTCAATAACGTCGTCGACTGTTTCTACGCCACCCATTCCAATAATAGGAATATTAACAGCTTGACTTACTTGATAGATCATACGGATTGCTACAGGCTTGATAGCAGCTCCTGATAGCCCTCCAGTAACATTAGCAAGCAATGGTTTTCGTGTTTTTACATCAATTCTCATCGCTGTTAAAGTATTTATCATGGTGATTCCATCAGCTCCAGCTTCTTCGACAGCTTTCGCAATTTCAACAATATCAGTAACATTAGGAGATAACTTAACATAAATAGGCACTGAAGATACTGCTTTTACTTTACGTGTGAGGCGTGCTGCAACTTCTGGGTCAGTTCCAAAAGCAACACCACCCTCTTTAACGTTTGGACAAGAGATATTAAGCTCGATAGCTTTAACGTTCGGTGCTTTCGATACAATCTCGCATACTTTTACATATTCATCTTCTGTTGATCCTGCAACGTTTGCGATTAGTGGTAAGTCAAATTGCTCTAGAAATGGAAATTTTTCTTCCATTACAATTTTTAAACCTGGATTCTTAAGACCAATTGCATTCATCATGCCACTTGCTGTTTCACATACTCGCGGTAAATCATTTCCCACTCGTTCTTCATAGGTAGCAGCTTTCGTCATGATTGAGCCTAAGATGCTTAGATCATAATACTCGGCAAAGTCTTCACCAAAGCCGAAACAACCACTCGCTGGCATAATTGGATTCTTCAGTTTTAGACCCGGTAAATTAACTTCTAATCGATTCATAACTGTACCTCTTTCGCATTAAAGACAGGACCATCTTTACATACACGATGTTTTTTATCTTTAGTCTCACAACCATAACATGCACCAATTCCACATGCCATTCGTTCTTCTAGAGATATATACACATGAGGATGATTTTCAAACTTTCTTTGAACTGCTTTATTCAATGCTGCAGGCCCACAAGCGTAGATAGCATCATATTCTAAAGCATCATCATAGTCTGTAAATACATGACCTTTGATTCCCATACTTCCATCATCTGTAGAAACTGAGACTTGTGCAAGTTCTTCAAACTTCTCAAGATAATAGACATCTTTGTCATTAGCATAGCCAAGGCGACAGTCAATGTTTGCATTCTTCCATGCTGCTTCTTTTGTAAGTTGATAAAGAGGTGCAATTCCTATTCCTCCACCTACAACAAGCACGCGACTTCCTGCTTTTAAGATTGATGTATCGAATCCTTGACCTAGAGGCCCTAAGACATCGACCTTATCACCTTTTTCGTAATGAGACATTTCAAGCGTACCTTGACCAACAACACGATACACGATTGTGCATGTGTTGTTTTCACGGTCTACTGAAGCCACACTAATTGGTCTTCTTAAAGGAGTACTTTGATTTTTTAAACGGATATGTAGAAATTGTCCCGCTTGAATTGTTGTAACATTCTCACAGCTTAATACCATTTCATAGATTTGGTGAGCAATTTTCTTTTGTGATAGTATGGTCATCATATTTAATTTTGCCATCTTCTGTCCTCCAATTCCCAAGGTGTTGTGATTTTTGAACCAATTACATGGAACATTGCTTTTGATGTTTCCAATGATGTAAAGAGGGGAATGCTATGTTCTGCTGCAACTCTACGGATGAGGAAGCCATCTGTAATTGTTTGCGAATCACCACTGACTGTGTTAACTACATAACTGATTTTTTTATGTCTTAACATATCTAAAATATCGTATTCTGAATCATCTGAAACTTTTGAAATTTCTTTAACTTTGATACCATGTGAGCTAAAGTATTTTGCTGTGTTTTGAGTAGCAATAATACTGAATCCTCGTTGATAGAGATATTTAGCTTGGTTTAATGCTTCTTCTTTATCGTCATCAGCAACTGTAAAGAGCACTTTACCACTGTATTCAATATTTAATCCACTGGCTACAAACGCTTTGTATAGAGCTTGATTGAGGTCGAAATCTGAACCTAGAACTTCTCCAGTAGACTTCATTTCTGGGCTTAGTGTTGTATCAACGCTTCTAAGTTTCGCAAACGAGAACACAGGCGCTTTAACGTGAACACCATTAACTTCTTTTTGATAACCGAATGGACCTTCTAGCTTTTGTCCTAACATTGCCCAAGTCGCTACTTTTGTCATTGGGATCCCAGTAACTTTACTAATGAGCGGTACTGTTCGGGACGCTCTTGGGTTTGCTTCGATAACATACACTGTATCTTTGTCTACAATAAATTGAATGTTAATTAAACCAACAATCCCAAGACCAAGTGAAAGCTTTTCGGTAATATTAATGATTTCATCTTTAATTTCTTGACTCAAATTTTGTGGTGGGTATACTGCCATTGAATCTCCTGAGTGAACTCCTGATTTTTCAATGTGTTCCATCATTCCTGGTACAATAACATGTTCACCATCACATACTGCATCTACTTCAACTTCAGTACCGTAGATATATCTGTCGATAAGTATTGGTGTGTCAAATGAGATTGTATCAAGGTGCTCAATTAATCCTTCTTCTGAGTGTATAACTCGCATTGCTTGTCCACCTAGAACAAAACTTGGACGAATGAGTACTGGATAACCTATTTCCCGGGCAATATCGATGAGTTTATCTTTATCTATTGCACTGGATCCTTTTGGTTGTTTAATATCAAGACTTTCTAATATTTCTTCAAATTCTTTTCGATTCTCTGCTTGATACATTGATTTTACAGAAGTACCGATGATTTTCACTCCTGCTTGATCTAGTTTTTCTGCCAAGTTAACTGCTGTTTGTCCACCAAATTGGACGATAACACCTTCTGGTTTTTCATGGTTTACTACATTCATAACATCTTCAAATGTTAGGGGTTCAAAATATAGGCGGTCTGCTATTTCAAAATCAGTAGAGACTGTTTCGGGATTATTATTGATTACGATTGCTTCATAACCTTTTTCTTGTACCGCTTTAATACAGTGTACTGTTGCATAATCAAACTCTACACCCTGACCAATACGAATCGGACCCGAACCTAAGACAAGAATAGAAGGCTTATTGCTTACAATGCTTTCGTTATCTTTATCGTATGTGCTGTAGAAATAAGGTGCACTGTATGGTCGTAATCCACCACTTGCATCAACTGCTTTGTAGACTGGTTTGAAGTTGTGAGCTTTATTTATTTCAACATCACTAAATCCAAAACGTTTTTGTTCATAAATATCATCGCTCTTCTCAAGCTCGACAATGTGTAAAATTTTATCTAAGAAGAATGTATCGATTTTTGTTAAGTTGTGGATTTCTGAAATCTCGACTCCTTGGCGGATTAATTCCGTGACATAGAATATTCTCTCATCAGTTTGTGCAAGTAGTCCTTCGAACAGTTGTTCTTTAGACATTGATTCTAAATGGCGCAGACGTAGGTGGTGTGTTCCCATTTCTAATGAACGAATTGCTTTTAGAAGTGAGCTTTCAAGGTTACGTCCTAAGGCCATAACTTCACCTGTTGCCTTCATTTGTGTACCGAGCTTACGGTTTCCCTTTTCGAACTTGTCGAATGGCCAGCGTGGTACTTTGGTAACAACATAATCAACGACTGGTTCTAAGAATGCGTGGTGATCCTTAATGATTGGGTGTTCAATTTCTGTAAGCTTCTTACCTACAGCAATTTCAGCTGTAATCTTAGCAATTGGATATCCTGTTGCTTTAGATGCTAGTGCTGATGATCGTGATACACGTGGGTTTACTTCAATCACATAGTATTGTTTAGAATGAGGGTCAAGAGCGAATTGGACATTACAGCCCCCTTCAATTTTAAGCGCTTGAATAATTGAAAATGCGCTCTTTCTTAACATATCAAGTTCATCTTGGACAAGTGTTTGAGCAGGTGCGAACACAATAGAATCCCCAGTATGAATTCCTACTGGGTCCAAGTTTTCCATAGTACAGACAACCATACAGTTGCTGTCGTGGTCTCTTAACACTTCATATTCGATTTCTTTAAATCCTGAGATATCTTGTTCGATAAGACATTGACTTACAGGTGATAACATTAAACCTTGAGCAACGATATCAAGTAGTTCCTCATCGTTTGCACAATGTCCGCCACCACTTCCTCCGAGAGTAAATGCTGGTCTAACGATTACTGGATAGCCAATCTCATGTGCAGCTACTAATGCTTCATCTTCTGTATGAACAATTGAACTATGAGGCACAGGTTCACCTAAGGTATCCATTAGGGTTCTAAATTGCTCACGGTCTTCAGCTTGTTCGATTGCTTCAACTGCAGTACCTAGTAATTCGATATTGTATTGTTTGAGAATTCCTTTCTTATGAAGTTCAATAGCAAGGTTAAGCCCTGTTTGACCTCCAAGATTCGGTAAGATTGCATCGATGTTTTCATGTTCTAATATACGTGATACAAATTCGACTGTAAGAGGTTCGATAAAAATACGATCTGCTACATCGGTATCTGTCATAATTGTTGCGGGATTTGAGTTTACTAAGACTACATAATATCCCAATTTTTTGAGTGCTAAACAGGCTTGTGTTCCTGCATAATCAAACTCTGCTGCTTGTCCAATAACAATTGGACCTGAACCAATAACTAATACTTTTTTCATGCGAGCTCCTTTGTTGTAATGCGAATAGATTTAATATTGTTTGCCTGAATATAGCGAACGAGCTCTCGTGTATCGATACCTTTAACGCCTACAATTCCTGTTTCATGACAATAATTCTCTAATGTATTCTGCGATTCAAAATGTGATGGACATTCACTTAATTCACTAACAATCATCGCTTTCAAGGATGTCTTATCATTGTGTTCTTGTCCTGATATACCTACTGAACCAATTTCAGGATAGGTGTGAATTGCAATTCCTTCTTTATTAAAGTTTGAAAGGTATGAACTCACGTTTGTATCAATAAAGATTGATCCTTCCGTATTAGCTTCACTACCAAATGATTCTCCTACAAATACTTTTTCTTCATTTACTATTATAAGACGTTCCATACTGCTTCTCCTTTGACTAGTGTTAAGACACACATTCCCTTGACTGTTTTATTAAGGAATGGTGTATTGAGTGATTTAGATTTAAACTCTTTCTCTTCTAATACTACTGGTGTTTCCAAGTCAAATACTGATATATCTGCCTTACTACCAACTTCAAGCGTTCCATTTCCTAAGTTAAACACTTTATTTGGTACGATACTCATCCAGTTTTGGAGGTTTTCTAATGTAACTTCATTGTTCATTACTAGCTCTGTATAGAGAAGTGGAAATGCTATCTCACTACCAATGATTCCAAATGGCGATGTTTCAAATCCTCCACTCTTGTCTTCATGAGTATGGGGAGCATGATCTGTCGCAATCATTTCGATGGTTCCATCTTTTAAAGCTCTAAGTAATTCTTCTTGGTCTTCTTTAGCTCGTAGTGGTGGATTCATTTTATAGTTTGAATCGTTTCCTGGGATATCCATTTCATTTAAGAGAAGATGATGTGGTGATACTTCTGAAGTCACATGAGCACCAATTGATTTCCCAAATCGAATGGCAGCAACACTATCAGCATCGGACACATGACAAATGTGATAATGAACACCTGTTTCTTTAGCAAGCAGAACATCTCGAGCAATTTGAGTTGATTCCGTAAGTCCTAACATTCCCTTTAAACCCAACTCTTTATTTCTTAACCCTTCATGCATAACGCCACCATAGAGAAGGCTTTCGTCTTCAGTATGAGCAACGATTGGTTTACCGATTTTCTTTGCTTCTAACATCGCTTCGTACATTACATCAGCTGTTTGAACACCAACACCGTCATTGGTATAAGCAAAGGCGTCAATTTTCTTCATATCAACGAGTTGATTACTTCTTAAGTTCTCTGTAATTGGTGCATATTGATACACATTAACTACTGCATCTCTTTTAATGATTTCATTAATTTGGTCCATTACTTCTTTTGTATCTGGAACTGGATTTGTATTAGGCATTGCACAAATAGTAGTATATCCACCACGTGCAGCTGCCATACTTCCGGTTTTGATTGTTTCTTTATCTGTGAATCCTGGTTCTCTTAAGTGAACGTGAACATCAACAAGTCCAGGCATTACACATTTACCTTGAAGATCCGCGAATACATCACCTTCTAGGTTCTCTTCAATTGCTACGATCACACCGTCTTCAATTGCGATATCTCTTACGATTCCTTCATTTCCTTTTTTTATTATAAAAGCATTCTTAAGTATTTGTCTCATCTTATTCTCCCATCACTGATTCTAATATTGCCATACGCATGTAAACTCCATTTTCCATTTGTTTTACAATGCGTGATTGTGGACATTCTACATAATCATCAGCGATTTCAACATTTCTGTTAACTGGAGCAGGATGCATGATAATTGCATTTTTCTTAAGTAATGGATAATTGTCTTTATTTAATCCGTAGAGTTGGTGGTATTCTTCTTGTGAGAGGCTTTCTTCTGCTGTATGACGTTCTAATTGAACTCTTAATAACATCATGACATCGGCATGGTTTAGAGCTTCTTCCATGCTTACATAGCGTCCCCATTTTTCAAGTGATTTTTCGTGGTAACATTCAGGGCCAACGAAGAGAACCTCAGCACCCATTCTGTAAAGTAACTTAGCATTCGACATTGCAACGCGGGAATGACTCAAGTCTCCTGCAATCGCAACTGTAAGACCATTGATTTGTCCAAACTCTTCATAGATTGTCATCATGTCGAGTAGTGATTGGGAAGGATGTTCACCAACACCTGAACCTGCATTAATGATCTTAATTCCGACATCCATTAATGGTTTATAGTAATCAGAATCACTATGACGAATTACTGCTGCGTTAACACCGAGTGCTTTCATTGTTAGAAGTGAGTCGTAAAGTGTCTCACCTTTCTTAACTGAACTGTGATCTGCATCAAAGTTAATCACATGCATTCCTAAATGGTATTCTGCCATTTCAAAACTTGTCTTAGTGCGAGTACTGTTTTCAAAAAACATATTTACAACATGTCCTTTGATTGTGTTTGTTAGTCCTTGTTTATAATCAATTGCTCGGTTGATTAAATTCATCACATCGTTATACCCTAATTGCTCAATACTTACAAAATGCTTCATGTTTCCACCTCTCATAAAAAAGAGTCTCTTTCGCGCAAGGAAAGAGACTCATCGTTTATATACATAAAGATGGTATCGTTTTGTCTTTCCTTGCATGCCTCTCTGGACATTACTTAAAGGATCTTTTTATTTCATATACATCGTAATGTTATAGGGATGAAAAGTCAACCTTTTAACAAAATTGTTCATGAAATTATTTTCACTATATTCGTTCTTAAAAATTTACTTATCCATCGGGAAAACTATACCGCTTTGTTTTCGTGCTTCTGTTAGAACATCATGGATATCTTGACTCATTGAATGTGGAATCTTATCGGATTCAATTTTACCCTTTTTCACATTCTCTATCATCTCTTCTATTTCATATTTGAAGTTATCAATTACTTCAACCGTAAGATCTTTACGCTCATTATTTTTATAATCTACAAAAATAAGTTTTCTTGGATTACTTGGCTGATCAATAATAAGTGTACCTTTTTCTCCACAGATTTCGCAGTAATTGTCTGTAGTACTTGCTTTGGAATAACTTAGGTTTGCAATGAATCCATCGTATTCAAAAATACTTGATCCAGCGACATCAGCACCTGTATCGAGTAAAGTTGCGGCGCTTAGTATTCTATTCGGTTTACCAAAGAGTCCAATACAGAATCCAAAGATATAGACCCCTAGGTCCATCATTGAACCGTTTGCTAGTTCACTTCTAAATGTTGTAGGATTTTCACCGTTTAAATATGCATCATATCTCGAAGAGTATTTTGAGAAGTTTAGGTTAACCTGACGAATTGTTCCAACTAAATCTAATGACTCTTTAAGAATAAGATAGTTTGGATTATAAAGTGGTATTAACCCTTCTTGTAGGTACGTATTGTGTTTTCTTGAAGCTTCAATCATTGAAAAGACTTCATCACGATTGGAAGCCATTGGTTTTTCGCAAAATACTGGAATGTGTTTTTCTAAGAAATATTCTGTCATATCTTTATGCATTGCATTCGGAGTAGCGACATATACTGCTTCAATGATTCCTGCTTCATACATGTCCTCATACGACTTGAAGGAATTAGGAATGTTATATTTCTCAGCGAATTTTATTGCGTTACCATAACGTCCACTACATACTGCTACTACTTCACACTCTTCAACAAATTTAGACCCTTCCATAAAAAAGTCTGACACAAAGTTAGTTCCTATGATTCCAAATTTCATTATTTTTTCCTCCAATCAATAATGACACCTGTATAATTATTCTTATCATTCATTAATCCGTCATATGCTTTAAACAGTTCTTCAGCATCCGCATTAACTCTGTGACTGATAAAATCATCTGAATTAATAATTCCTTCATTAAGAAGTCTTTCAAGATATTTCATTGATCGTTTTATTGATAGCTTTGAACCCGCTGATTCTTCGTATGGGTAACGGCGATTCATTGCACCAATAATATGGAGCATCTTCGTATGAATAGCATTAAACATTGGCGTTACATCAAGCTCATACGGTGTTCTTGGAGATCCTAGCAGCAAGATAGTTCCTAGGTATGAAGTTGCCTCAATACATGTTTCAATGCCTGAGGAGTATCCAGATGCTTCTACCGCAATGTTTACACCCTCGTAATCTGTTGCTTCCATGATGCGTCTTGAAAACGTATCAATCGATCCAAATAGAACTTTATCTGCACCAAACTTCTTAGCTAGAAGAGCACGATGTTCTTCTGGGTCACAGGCAATAACCTTTACACCCGTTTGCTTGTACAAGATTACAAGTATGAGTCCAAGAGTCCCTAAACCATTAATAAGGACAGTATCTTGGCTCTTTACATCAACAGGTAAGATACCATTCATCGCTATCCATGACATCATCAATAAGGCACCATTTTCTGCTTTTGTTTCTGGTTCTAAACGATATAATATTCCTCCATCACTCTTGTTCTTATCGTAATATTGAATATTTCTATGAGGTCCGCTAAATAAAACACGATCACCACTAGTAATTCCATCAATATTATCGCCAACTTCTAGAACTTGACCCACCGAACAATAACCCGGATACACTGGATATGTTGCACCTTGTTTTAGACCAAAGACTCTAGACAACTCTGTTCCTGGACTTATTAAGGAAACCTCAGTTTCAATAAGACATTCATCAACACCAATATTTCTTCTTTCGAATTCTTGAGATTCAATACCAACATCTTTAACACCACGTATTATGACCGATTTTTGGTTCATTATATCTCCCTTCTTGGTATATTAACTTGATTTCAATATATCGTTTTGGTGCGGTATTGTCAATTTGATACCTTATTACTTATTCAGTGTTGTTTTACTGTTTTCTAATTTGTTATAGACATATGAAACTAGAAGATTGCATTGGCATTTATTAAAGGAAATCCTGTTTCATTATACTTCCTGTATTAATTTGATTGTGAAATATCAAACTTTTAAGATTTATATATAGGAATTAAAAATAGAGCTAGCAAATTCTAGCTCTATGATTTATCATTCTTCAAAAATATAGTATGCACATTCATTGCGAGTATGGTTCGAACTCAGAATGACATCTTTACCGTTTTTCTTAGCATAAGCAACATTTGCAGAACCACCATTATCAATCTGGATTGATACATACTCACCATCAATATATTGAACCGCAAATAATTCCGTATCAATTCTGCGAACACCCGCCACAAATGACGGAATTCCTGCGAGAGTTGCACCAATAAGTGTATGTGCAAAATCTATTGTATTTGGATAGGTATACACTTTAATATACTTTCCATTTTTATGTTCATAAATATTAATTTCATTTCCATGAAATGGTTCGATTGTCATCATTTCGTCAATACCATCGCCATTTATATCCATAAAAGCAATTTCGCCAACTGGAGCCTCTAATACTTTTTCTATTGTCCAATCTTCCTGATAACTCGGTTTTAATTTAAAGATACCTTCATCACTTCCAAAGTACCCATATATTTGAGACCCTTCGTCACGGCGATAGTATCCATGATTCCTAAAGTAATGTCCTTCTACACGTTTTAGTGAAAGTCCTTCTGAAGGATTTTCTGGTAATCGTGCGTAATAAATAGACCCGGAACGACTCCAATCATCTTTGAAATCTTTATAATCCGCAATTGTTGCTAAAACCACATAATTCACACCATTTATTGGATAGATATCAAATCGATGAAGGAACGGCAACGAGATTACATCTTTAAATTCCCACTCACCATTTTCATATTTCCCCCATATTAATTTAGCTTTAGAAGGAGATACCTTTAAATAGAAATCAACAATTGCTAAAAACTCATTTTTTCTATTTGGTATGGGGATAATCGACATACACCCTCCACCTTTTTCCCAAACTGTACTACGTTTATCAAAGTTCTCTCCCGAATACATATAGCAAGGATAATCTTTTTCTTCTGATGCGAAAAGAGCAACTGTTTCTCCATCTATTTCCATTGCTGTTGTTGCATAAGCTCGGTATAGTTCATCGAGACGATGGTGTTTAAATTTCATTTTCTACTTCCTCCAATGCTTCTTCGAATTTGTTCCTAATAAACGTATTGTTGTGACGCAATCGTTCTTGGTAATCTGTTTTCTCACTGTACCAAAACTCACATGCATACATTCTAACACCTTGATTCCATAAAGCTTGAATGCCTTTTACAAAGTCAACATGTCCTGTTCCGAATTCCATATTCCTAAATACCCCAGGTTCAGTTTCTTTTAAATGTGTAGCTACAATATGATTCTTACCCATTGAAATATCATCATATAAATCCTTCTTATCTGCTTTTGCTGCATTAGTTAAATTACCTAAATCTGGATAGATATGTAAATATGGGTTTCCAATTTTATCGACATAATGCATTGCTTTTTCAACTGTGTTCATAAATGGAGTTTCCATCGTTTCAAACCCACATAACACTCCATTTTTACTAGCATACTCTATACCTTTATGAAGGTATTCTACAAACCTAGCTTCTGTTTCTTGATTACCTTCTTCATAGTAAACATCATATCCTGCAAGTTGAATCACTCGTATTCCTAATCTCGAAGCAAAATCTATTGCCTTGTAAAAGATATCTAAACCTTTATTTCTAATAGCATCATCCAAAGATCCTAATGGATATTTTCTATGTCCACTTAGACACATAGAGCGAATCTTTACAGTGCTTTTTGACATAGATTCCATTATTTCTTCTTCAAGTTTCTTGTCAAAAATCCTCTGAAGACGAAAATCCGTTTCATCAATACTGATTTCTATAAAGTCATATCCTGCCTCATATGCTTCCTTAAATTTATCATCCCACGAAAGAGTATCCGGCATAGATTTTTCATACAGTCCTAAATGATATTTGTTTTTCATTTTGATTGACCATAATAGGCGTTCTTGCCATGCTTTCTTAGATAATGTTTATCCATTAGTTCCTGTTGCATTCGTGGCATATCATGGTTCCTAATTGAACCAATGATGTTCATACACGTAACCTCTTCCAGTACTACAGCATTATGTACTGCATTAAGGGCATCCGTTCCCCAAACAAAAGGTCCATGACTATGTACCAAGCAAGCAGGAACCTCGCTGTAGTCTATGTTTCTGTTTCTATATGTATCAACAATGAGTTTCCCTGTATTTAGTTCATAATCTCCTTGTATTTCTTCGATTGTCATTGGTCTGGTACAAGGTATACTACCATAAAAATAGTCCGCTTGCGTTGTGCCTAAAGGAAGAACATCTTCTCCTATTTGTGCTTGAGCAGTTGCCCAACGAGAATGTGTGTGTACAACTCCATTAATATTTTCAAAGTTTCGGTATAATTCCAAATGAGTGTCTAAATCAGAACTAGGATTTAGATCCCCTTCTAATCTATTACCCAAAAGATCAACAACCACAATATCATCAACAGTCATTACGTCATAATCGACACCGCTAGGCTTAATTGCAACTGCATTTCGTTCACGGTCTATTTCAGATACATTTCCCCAGGTAAACGTCACTAAATTATATTTGGGAAGCAATAAATTCGCATTTAAAACACGTTCTTTAAGTTCTTTATACATCCTAATCTCCTCTAATTAAAAGGGGGAGAAATCCCCCTTTTTGTTATTCTGCTAATCCTGCTTTCTTTATGCCTTCAATTACTTCTTGTTCAGACATAACGTTTTTCACACCAATAACTGGAATTCCTTTTGCTGCTGCACCTTTAAACTGATCAACAAATGTAGGAGAAGTAAAGACTACATCATACATTGTTGCGGATGATTTCCCTTCAGCGACCGCACAGTGGTGAACTTTTGTTGTCGCAATTCCTAGAGTCTTCATTGCTTTTTTTACTGTCATACTCATCATTAAGCTTGTGCCAGATCCATTAGCACATGAAACTAATACTTTCATAAATTATCTCCTTTAAACCTCATTAACAAACTTCTTAGCATATGCATCATAATCATCCGTGATTAAGAAGTAACCTTCTGGATTTGCACGGTATTGTAATTGTGGAATAGCAAAGAGAATTATTGCTACAATTGCAACTCCGAAATATCCAGCAAATTTTAGAATATATGTGAATGCTGGCCATACTGTTGCCCAGTCGAACATACCCAAGTATCCTCCATATTGAGCTAAGCCTACAGATGATGCAATAAATGCTGATCCAAACACTTGTAATAGTCCTGATATGAATGGGAATATAATAGCAGCTTTCATTCCACCTCTATTATTTGCAAAGACTCCTATTACTGCATTATCGAAGAATACTGGAATAAAACCAGCGATTACAATAGTAGGTGACTTAAATAGAATAAGTGCGCCAATTGCTAAGAATTGACCAATAGCACCAGCCATAAATCCAATTGTTACAGCATTTGGTGATCCAAATCCGAATGTAGCAGCAACATCAATACCAGGTACTGCTCCAGGTAGAAGTGTATTAGAAATACCTTGGAATGATTGTGTCAGTTCTCCAACGAATGTACGAACCCCTAATTGAAGAATCGCTAGATAAACAGCGAAGTTTAATGCTGTTTTTAGAATGTAGAAGAAGAAACTTGCATTTGCTGCCATAAATTTTGCTTCAATTAGATAGTCTTTACCAAGGACCAGTAATATTGCACCAAAGAATATTAACATTAAGATTGAAGTTGAAACCATATTCTCTTGGAAAATAGATAAGAATCCTGGAAGTTCAATGTCTTCAATACGTTTCGATGATTTACTCTTAGTTTTTTCTGCTAGTTTTGCGAATAGAGCAACACCAAACATTTGTTGGTGAGCAATCGCAAATCCTGCACCTTCAGTTAGCTCTTGACATATATCTACTGTTAGATTGGATCCTACTGCCCAATACAAGCCAAGCAATACCGACATAACAATCAACATTGGTGTACCAGCTAATGAAGGCATTGCCCATAAAATTAACCAGAATGCTGTTGCTGCTTGTTGAATCTGAACATTACCTGTTGTAAACACAGCGCGCATTTTAGTAACTTTTCTTAAACGCACAAGAATTAGATTAACAACAAACGCAATCAACAAGAGCCACATAACATTATTAAATGTTTGTCCAAATGTTTCCTGCAATCCCGCATCTACAGCGTTTTGCCCAAAATATGGGTCAATTACCATTGCTGATAAATTGAATCGATCTTTTAAACCTACTAGTATTGGTCTAAAATTATTGACCAATCCCCCAGAACCGACTTGTAGAATCATATAACCTACTGTTGCTTTAAGAAATCCAGATAATGACTCATACCATGGTTTGCGTAATAGTACATAACCAACCAAAACGATAAATCCAATAAAGAAGTTTGGTTGAGTTAAGATATTATCCATGAAATATTTCCAAACAGTAATTAAGAAATCCATTTTCTTTCTCCTTTTTATTTATTATATTTCGTTGCTATAATTTTTAATTCTTCTATAGATTTTACTTCTTTCAATTCGTTTAATAGTTCATCATTCATTAACAGTTCCATTAAGTTCTGTATGTTTTCCATATGTTGCTCAGGATCTTTGGCAGCCAAGGTGAAGAACAAACGTGCATTCTTTGTCTCATCACCTTCAAGGAAAGAAACCTCTTCTTCAACTTTCATAAAAGAAATACCTGTTTTATAAATTCCTTCTGCTCCTTGCGTTGAATGAGGCATTGCTATGTCTGGAGCAATAATTATATAAGGTCCATGTTCGTGAATATTATCGATGATAGATTGTCGATATGCTTCATTGATATATCCATTCTCAATGAAACTCTCACAAGATGCATATACTGCATCCTCCCAATTATCAAATTTTTCATGAAACCTTACTAAATCATTTGTAATAAATTCACTAATCATAACTATAAGATTGATTTGAATGGTACGTTAGGTTCATCTGTAAATGCATCTTCAAACCCACGACGATAATGGAATTCACGACGATCCTTATCTAGTGGCCAAATGAACTTTCCACCAACATCCCAAATAAATGGTTTGAACTTATATTGTAGTACATCTTTCTTGTACTCATATAACATTGCAATTTCTTTAGGATCTGCTTTAAAGTTTGTCCAAACATCGTAGTGTAAAGGAATAACTACTTTACAATCCAACGCCTCTGCCATTCTCAAGATATCGATTGAAGTCATTTTATCTTGGTTACCAGCAGGGTTTTCTCCATAAGAGCCAAATGCAATATCAATGTTTGGGAACTTATTACCATGTTCTTTATATGCAACACTGTAGTGTGAATCACCAGAGTGATATACAGTACCTGCAGGCATCTTAATGACATAGTTTACTGCCTTCTCATCCATATTATCAGGTAACACTCCTCGAATGTCCTCATCGGTAGTTACAAGACACGTTCTATCAAAACTGTCAGTAACATGAATCTCAGTATCTTTAATTTTAATAACGTCACCAGGTTTAACAACACGACATCTTTCTTCAGGAACACCATAGCTCAACCATTTATTGACGCTTTCCTGTGGACCAATAAACGGTACTTCATCTGATACATTATTTAGTACCGCAGCGGCAAAGAATGGATCAATATGATCATTATGATAATGTGTTGAAAGTACAGCATCCACTTGAGTTACTGCAAATGGATCATATACAATAGGTGCTGCGCGCAGGTTAGGTTGTGTCATGCGACCACCTGTCATATTTCTCATTTGGTGATATGGAGCCATCTCTTTAACTTTCTTTGTACGTTTACCATTTCCAAACCATAAATCGATTGCAATGTTTGTATTATTTTCTGTTTTAAACCATACTCCAGTACATCCAATCCACCACATTGCAAATGTTCCCGGTTCAACTATCTCTTCATCAATTTCTTCATTTAACCATGTTCCCCACTCTGGGAAAGCCCCCAGAATCCATGATTCTCTTGTAATATCTTTTATATTTGGCATCATATTGCTCCTTCCTTCTATTTCAACTATATCTTAGAAGCGAATATTCGCAACGCATTTATATGATTGATTTAATATTTTTATGATTATTTGGATGTTTTATGATTTTAGTGTGGTATTCTATGACTGTAAAGCATTAAACGATTATAAAACACTACAAAACGTTCATATAACGAAATAATTTATCGGTTTATGTCGGAAGAAGAGGTATAAATAATGAAAAGAATCATAAAATTATTTTACAAAGTAAAACCTATATTCAATATAATTCTATATATACTGTTTGTTCTTATATATCTTAGCTTAATTAGAAGCACCAACGATATATTTACTAAAATATTTTTTACTATCGTGTTAATCTTAGTAGTAGCATTTAACCTATTATATGACTATTTAAAATATCTATACCAAAAACTCCAGATTGCTTTCACTATTGAACTTGATTTAGGTCAAGCACAAAAATTGAAAGAAAAAATCATTAAATTTGACGTATTCAAAGGTTTCAAAGATAGTCTGCTCTTATCTGATGTGTTAATGAGTCTAGATAACAATCAACCACAGTTAACTTTAGACCTTTTAGATTCAAACCCTAAATTTTTCACATCAAGTGTTGATATGATCTATATTCGTAACCACTCAGCTTTCAAGGCATACACTTTATTAGAAAATAGAAGTAAATCGAAACAAACTTTTCAAGAACTTAACAAATTTCGAGAAGTAAGTCAAAGAAAAAATAACAAGCAAATTAGTCCTTTATATAATTGGGACCAAATTGACGCTCTTTATTTATATATCACTAAAGATTATAAAAAGAGTGTCGAATTATATAAGAAGAGTAATGTCAATAATATGAATCCTCGTGAATTAACACATTATTATTACGAGTACTACTTATCTCTCCTAGCAATAGGAAATTTGAATGAAGCTAAAACCACAATGTCTTCACTTAAAAAATTGAACCCTGAATCAAGGTTCGTAGAATAGGGGCCATTATGAAACAATCGAAGCAAGTTGTCAATGCACGACGAGATTTAATTTTTAATGAATTAATTAAGCATAATGAAGTATATGTACTTGATTTGGCAGAGAAATTAAATGTCTCTGAACCAACAATCCGAAGAGATTTACTTTTTTTCGAACACAAGAGTTTAGTTGAACGATTCTATGGAGGAGCAAGATTACTTAACTACCAATCTACCGCTAATCCTAAACAGAATTTCAAATTAATCAAGAACTCTCTTGCAAAGCGTGCTGCAGAGTATATAGACAATGGAGATACAGTTTTCATTAACACATCTTCTACCGCAATCTTAGTTCTAAAGTACTTAGAAAATAAAGATGTGACAGTTATTACAAATAACGGAAATGCAATGTTTATGAAATATGGAGAAAATGTTACCGTTATTCTTTCTGGTGGAGAAGTACAACCAAACAAAGGCTCTATGTCAGGAGACTATGCACTTCAAACAATGTCGCAAATTTATGCTAGTAAAACAATTATAGGATGCAGTAGTTTTTCTATAGACGGCGGGGTAACAACATCAGTACACAGGGAAGTTAAGCTTAATCAGACGATGTTAAATAATTGTCGCGGTAAAAGGATCCTTTTAGTCGACCATACCAAATTAGGTCATAGTGCAAACTATTCTACTGGAACCATCAATGATATTGACGTCCTAATAACTGACACATATGCCGACCCTAAATTTATCGAAGACCTAAAAGCCCATTCCACTATGGCAATTGACCTAGTAAAACCACTAAATGATCGTTCATTAAACAAATAGGATTAATTCTGTCATCAAAGTTCACAAACAAGTAATTTAACGTTTCGGGGATTAGTTTGAACCTTGCTAAGCACAAAACTAGTTATTCATATATAATTAAATATCATTTATACAATAACAACAAAAAAGGATATTTTCTCCGATTTGGATGAATCTATCCTTTTATTGTATTACTACTTAATCTTTTATTTACTTTACGCTTTTTCATTTACTCTCTCTATGTTTATTGAGAGATTTTTTATTAATAGCAGACCTATGATCATAAACACTACTATCGCTATACCCACAGCAAAATAACCGAAAGATTCTAACAAATATCCAGCTAAGGGTGTAGCAATAAGAATGCCTGAGTTTAAGCCGATATTCAAGACCCCTACTGATAGACTTATTTCATTTGAATTACTTGCTGACATCGGTGCAACATCCCACAATATTGTAGCGTTACTTGCATCAAAAACCATGAATATGCATAGAATTAAAATGACATATCGTGTATCGATGATAAAGCTTAACGATCCAATTATTCCCAAACATAAGAAAGTAACTATCATCAATTTTCTTTTGTCTTTTATTTTTCCGATTAGTAAACCATACGACGAAGAATAAAATATTTCCGTAAAATATAGCACTGCAACTAATAAAGAAGCCTTTCCTAGACTAAAATTGAGATTCTGTTGGAGTAATGGCGATACACTTACATTAAATGTGAATGAGATACATGCAAACATAAATGCAATGAGTCCAATCCTCCATATCGTTTTATTTTTGAGTAAACTATTGATTGCATCGCCACTTTGAATTTGTTGAATTGGGGCGTAATTTTCTTCATCGTCTGGTGTTGTTACAAACTCAATAAATAATATTACTGCAATACTACAACTTGCGATTCCTAGATACCACATACCTTGCCATCCAAAGTTATTTGTCAATGGTTCACTCAATAAGAAGCAAATGGTTTGAGAAAATGTCATCCATGTTGTCCAAATTCCAATTGGTAAACTTCGTTTATCTTCGGGAAACCACATTGATATCAAACTCGGTGTCAGTACAGCGATGACACTTACCCCAACCCCTTCGATAACTCTACTTATTAATAGCACAATAATATTATCTGCAAATAAACCCAAGACAGATCCACCAATTGATATTACCAATGTAGCAATACCTACTTTTTTAGGCCCTACTTTGTTCACAATAAATGCTGCTGGTAAAGCACTAATGATTCCTACTACCACAAACACCGAACTTAATAATCCAGCAGTTTTTAGTGATATTCCCAAATCATTTGCGATAAGTAATAATATTGGGGTTACCTTGTTTTGAACAATAGCTAGCGAAATTCCTCCAAAAAGACCACTAAGCATTACTTTCCACCCTCTACTTAGTTTCATAATCTTCCCCCAATTTCTACTTGCCAAACTGTTGTTTTTTCATTTCTAAAAATTCTTCTCTATTCTTTAGATATAGTACTGAATTGTATGCTGTGAAAAAAGCACTACCACTTTCATAATACTCAGGTTCAAATTTCTCAATTATTGAAGCTAAAGTAATGAAATTATTATTTTCAACTGGAACTTTAATATTCATTGATTTTTCCAATGCGTTCACTTTGGTTGTTGGAAATACAATTTTAGCTTCATCAAGAGCCTTGATAAATAGGTGCATTGACCAAAGTTCATTATACATACTACTTTACCCCCTTAACTTTAATATCGCTTTTTAAGAATGAATACATATCTTTATTCCATCCGATTCCCTTACCATCAGGAGATGCTGCAGCACGATGATTACTTTGCCAGTTTAAATCTCCCATTAATGATTGTTTTTGTACTGCGTCGCAGATACCTGGATATAGATCTACTTTCATTAAGTACGGTATTCCTACAGGTGCTTGAGCAATAATATCGCCATCAAAATTGACAGCCATACTCTTACCAAACCAACAATATCCATCATCTATTCCACATTCATTTGCTGATACTACATAACAATGATTAAAGAAGGCTCCTGCTCTGTTGGTAATTTCATATGCATTTTCATATGGAGTCATGTAAGCAGATATTCTAATTATTATGTTTGCACCCTTATATGCTGCCTCTCTCCAAGGTTCAGTGTAGTCTCCATCCGAACAAATAATTGTTGCGATTCGCGATCCTTTTGGACCATTAAAAACTTGAATTTCATGTCCAGGTGACACAGGTTCCATTGGAATCCATGGATTAGTTTTATAATATACATTCGCAATCTCACCTTGATCATTGATTGTAATCGCAGCATTTTTTACATACTCATCATCATTCACCATTACATAAGCACCAACCACTAACCAAAGCTTCAATCCTTTACACACTTCTTTTAGTCTATTTATTTCGTTTCCATCAAGTGTGATTGCAGCCTTCCACGTATTAAAGGCAGAACCCTGTAACGAAGTTTCTGGTGTGATTACTAAATCCATGCCTGGCATTGCGACAGTGAGCCTATTTAACCACTCTATAATGGAATCAATATTCTTGTTTACATCATCAAGATTCTCCGCAATTACTTCTGCTCCTTTTTGAAATATCGCAACACTTAATGTCTCTGTTTCAATTTTACCAATTAGAGGTAAACAACTACCTATATTCATAAAATACTCTCCTTCTCTTTATACTCTTTTAGCTTACACCTTAAAGTCGGTTTAAGGTCAAGGTGTGTTGTGATACACTTAAGTTGAAAGGGAGATAATATATGGGTAAAAAAATAGGTAATCTTGCAAAAGCATTGGGAATTAACCCTTCTAAAATACGATATTGGGATAAACGTGGCCTCATTCGTTTCGATAGAACTGAATCTAATTATCGATCTTTTAACTTCCAAACTGCCTTAGATACGTGTGATGTTATGTTTTATCGTGATTTATCGATACCTATTAGCACCATACAATCTCTCGAAACGAACACCAATCAAGAGATAGCAGAAATCTTAAAGAATCGAAAGATGGAATTATATAAAGAAATTGAATTCATAGAAAGAACTGTTAATAAAATTGATAATCGTTTGACAGCCTTATCGACTTTTGATCACTTGAAAAACAAAGGGTTATCTAAAGTAAGCTGGAAAACACCTTCGTTTACATCTATAGATTTTAATGATTCTGATTTAATACAAAGGTATATTGACGACCCAAATCAATCCTTAATAATTCGTTACTCTAAAGACTACACCACAATACATCATGGTCTTATTAATGATGCATACGAAGTTGAGAAGAGAGATACATTTGATGAATCAATGTACATTCAAGGATTATATTGGGAGGATACAGAGAACAGTCAATCGAATTTTGATGAGTTTATTGAATATTGTGAAAATAGAAACCTTGTAACTGGTGACTTTGTTGCACAATATCTTACGACATCAGGAAAGCCCCAAAAAATTGATTATTATATTGGGAGATTAAAGGTACTTCGTAGTGAAACCTAAGTATTAGATAATCACACATCATACGTTTGTGAAAATTGCATAGAAAAAACCACCTTTCAGTGGTTATTAATTCTTTTTCTATGGTGGAGCTGGCGAGAAACGTTTTTAATTGTTTTTTGCATATTTACGAATACCAATACCCACTATTTAAGCCTTTTTTGATGTGTCGTTATTTAGTGCTTTAACAAATTGTAGGTCTTTTGTAGGTCTTGAAGAATTTAGTATATCCATCATTTTTTTATTTGTTTCTTCAAGTAGATGTGTATAGGTTCTTAATGTTGTTTCAACATCGGAATGACCTAGCCTACGAGATACCGCAACAATATTTACATCATTGTTTATCAAATATGAAGCATGAGAGTGTCTAAGATCATGTATTTTTATTTTTTGAGATTTAGACTTTGATTGTGCTTTTTCCCATGCTCTTTGAACTGTACTCATTCCGATAGGCTCTATACCACCAAACACAAACTCCCCTTCTTGCTGTAAAAGTGGTTCGATTAGTGCTTTAGTTGTATCATCTATTTGAATAGTTCTCTTACTTGCGTGTGTTTTCAACGGTTTTAAGCCTTCTTTATAGCTCCTAACTGATTTATTTATAGTCACATCTATACCGTTAAAGTCCTCAATTTTCAAAGCTCGCGCCTCGCCAATACGAAGGCCTGTGAAAAACAAGAACCATATAAGTACCTGGATCAATGAATTATCGAGATGTGGCAAGAATTCGATTAAGTCATCATAAGTCCACACATTCATATCTCTGTGTTCTCGTGGCGGCTCTTTTATCGAATCCAGAGTTTTTGCATTATCATTAAAATCATAATACATATAGCCAAATTTTGATACTCCTTTTAACAAGTGTATAGCTTTATTTTTTCTACCTGCAGAATAATCACTTTGGCTAATTTTTAACCATACATCAAGATAGTCTTTTTTTGTTATTTTGGTTACTTTCTTCTTAAATAGGTTACTCCAAAACTTGTTAGCCAATAGCTGTTTAGTTGCCTGTGTACGTTCATTAGCATTTTGCTTACTATGTTCCATGTACGCATCAAAAAGACTCTCATAGGTCATAGAATCGTCTATGTCAGTCTTTAATTGCTGTTTGAACTTATATTCGAACTCTTGCGCTTCTCTTTTTGTATCAAACTGCCTTTTTTTCGACATAACTTTGTTCATATCGTCTTTATCACGATACGATATTTTTGCTTGCCATTTTCCGTTGTTAAGTTTTTTTACTACCACTATTCATCACCGATTAAGTCAGAAGCACAATACCAAATTACTTTACCCAATATTTGAAAATTATCATTTTTGTCTACGATAATCGGGTCATATTGGTTAGTAAAACTCCTAGATAACAACATTACACTCTTTTCGTTATGGTATTCACGTACCAAAATTGATTTATTCAGCAAACAAACAACAAAGTCACCGCTATCTAGACTATTATCGACGTTGTTTAGAACACTGTTCGTATAAAAAACGTATGAATTCTTTGGGAAATAAATATTCATAGAGTCATCATTAAGTAAAACTGCACTCACGTCATTATCATTCGTTAGATATGCAGGAACTATATGACCAAAACTTAAAAATGGGTCTTTAGAATATTGCCCTGATTTTAACACTTGAAACTTCCGTACTGATTGCGCATCCCTTTTATTAAAGTCAGTAAGCATTTGATCAAGCGACGAAGGCGGCTCAGTTAGTTTATATATTGGTATTTCTAGTATATCCGCAATTTTTCTTATTGTAGAGATTCTAGGGTATTGAACTTCGTTAATCCATTTAGAAACGTTAGATTGACTAGTTTGTAATTTTTCAGCCAAGTTTGTTTGGTTATATATGCTTTTTGATAGTTCTCTTTGCAAGTTTTGAGAAAATATTTTTTTTTGATCCATACAAGCCTCCTTGAAATTATTATACCAGAAACGGAAAGATATATATAAAAAACAGAAAAATAATGTTGACTTTCCGTTTCACGCATATTATAATCTAGTTAAGGAGGTACAAATATAGATGAAGATTACACTTAAAGCAGCTAGAATAAACGCTGGTTATTCTAAAGAACAGGCAGCAGAATTAATAGATATTACTAGTAGAACGTTGTCAAACTATGAAAACGGGAAAACAAAGCCTGATATAGAAACTGCGTACATTATAGCAAGCATATATGGATTAAACATCAACAATATTTTTTTTGGAGCTAATATGCGAGAAACGGAAAGTTATGATGACTAGAAAAGACAAATCAATGAAACTTTTGCTAACTCAAAATTACATATCTAAATCAACGATTATGCAAGTGTTGGGTTGTAGTTTCGGGAATGCGAAAGAAGTCTTTACTTACGTTAAGCGCCTAGAGCTAGAGAAAGCGCCTGTAATTATGGGCAATCCTATTGATGTAAGGCCACACAGAGTGCCTAGTAAGCTATTCATGAAAGTTATGAATATAGACTACGGACTTACTAAGAAACAATACGAAGTATCTATGACTTTGAAAGGTGGTGGTTCTAATGCGACAATATAAAAAAAAGACAGTACAAGCTTGGCGGCAAATGTAATGTCCTTGTGCTTAAATTATACGATACTTAAGCACCAAATACAAGAAAAGAGGTGTCTAAGTGAATAATGGGTTTATAAAACTTGATAGAGATATTCAACAAAGTGAAATTTGGTATGATCCAATACTCCTAAGATTATGGGTATGGTGTTTGTTAAAAGCTAGATATACAAAAGGAAGTCTGTTCATAGACGGAAGAAAGATTGAATTAGATGTTGGCCAATTTATAACTGGAAGAAGATCAATTGAAGAAGAGTTTAATCTAGGGCTAAGAGGAAAACAGTTTTTAAAAGGGAGTACACTAATGTACAACCTTAAAAGGTTAGAAAAGTTAAATCAAATTGAAATCAAAAGCACTAACAAATATTCACTTGTAACTGTATATTCTGTAATTCGTGATGTAGAGTTTTCAAATCAAACTGACATCAAGTTAACATCAAGTTCAAAACAAGTTTACACAAAAGAAGAAAGTAGTAAGAAAGAAGAAGAAAGTAGTAAGAATAATACTCTTATTGTCGAGTTAGTAGACTATCTGAATATTAAAACTGGTTCAAAATATCGTTCAAACTCCAAAGAAACTATAAAAATTATTTCTAAGGCTTTTGATGATAAGTATTCACTTGATGATTTGAAGAAGATTGTTGATAACATGACTTATGCTTGGACAGGTACAGACTACGAACCATATCTAAGACCAAGCACATTGTTT
>RCMY010000258.1_pt1 | contig 49901 bp, 34 predicted proteins | sample 2041341 | NCBI WGS metagenome assembly RCMY01 (sample SAMN09708234, study PRJNA481090) | Marine sediment metagenome, whole genome shotgun sequencing project.
TTTTTGGAATCGATAGGCATGACCGTCGTGGGCAGTTGGTCCGTGAGCGAGACCAACTCGTACATCTGGATTCGCCGTTTCGAAAACGAAAGAGACCGAAAGCGTCTGACCGCATTGCAGTATGAGAATGAGACTTGGGTGAACGAAATGCGCCCAACAATCAACGAAATGCTCGACCGTGAAGCAGGGCTAGTCGTCACCGATATGGAAGCGTCTCCGTTGTCTGACATTCGTTAGACGCAGAATCACGCCGCCTAGCCGGCGGCCGAACGGCCGCCAGTAGTCGATCCACGAGGTGTCAGGCTCGTCGAGACGACGCTTCGTGGCAACCTTGGCGATCCGATCCATGCAACTCACGTTATCTGGAACCACTGTCACGAAGGAAGCATCGGCCAGCGTGGCAGACTCAGCAGTCGCGATTTGCCGTCACCTGGCCCATGCCAATCCTTTGGTTGACAGCGATACGCAAGCCGACGCCGCCTCGGGCGCAAGCCTCCGTGAACTGGATGTGAGAAGCGCTCGCTCCAACTCTCACGACCCCCGAACCGGACCGCTCATCGATGTGAGCAACCAACTGTCGTGCAAGTGTCGGCAACCTGGCGGGCGAAAATCGGGTCTGAGCCGTAGCCCTGACGTGGCATCTGTCCGAGAATGGAGGCGACCGACTTTCCTTGAGAGGGAGAAACTTGAACGTAGACGCCGACAGAATTCAGACGTTGCGAATCGAACGAGGTTGGTCTCAGGCCGATCTCGCCCATGCCGCCGAACTCGACGTGAGGACCATTCAGCGAATCGAAGCGACCGGGGCCGCGTCGATGCGATCCAAGAGAGCCCTCGCCTCAGCCCTGGAACTCGACATGAACGACCTGGACAACAAGGAACCAACCATGACGCCATGCCCCCACTGCCGCTCGGAACGCGTGTTCAAGAGCGAGCGGGCCGTCGACACCACAACGATTGGAGGCGAGCTCCTTCCCAACCTCGCGAGCAGCACCTTCTCATCCGCGAGGATGAGAGCGGTGGTCTGCGCCGACTGCGGACTGCTCCGGTATTTCGTCGAACCCGACGCACGGCAGAAGCTCGACGCATCAAAGCACTGGACGCTGGCGTGACTCTCGAAACCGACACAGATGATGGTGCCGCGCGTAGCACCGTGATCGAGGACCGGTCCGTCCCGTCGGACGCGTCCGACGAGCTGCTCAGAACAGTTTCATAGAAGGGTTCGAGTCCCTCAGCCTCTTGGCTCAGGTGTTCTCGAACCCGTCAGCCTCCGTGGCATTTGAACGGCTCCCGGAGGCGAAGATGCTGCTGGCAATCTCACAACTGTCGATGTTGTGAGCGCCAGCGAACAACTCGGGGTGGCCGAAGGCCACACGTGGGCGTTGAGGTGTTGTGGTTCAGGACATGTGCAAGGCGGTCCGCGGTGTTTGTTCAGGACATGTGCAAGATCGGTGAACGAGCCTTCGAGGCATGTCGAAGCGCCGTGCGATCATTATGTCCGTCACGATCGAGGGTTTGTCCCAGGCCGAAACCGCCCGTCTTTACAAGGTCTCGGAGGCAACTGTTTCACGCCTGATCGCCCGCTACCGGACGGACGGCGAAGCAGCCTTCGAACCACGATCACGACGACTGTTGTCATCTCCGTATCGGGTTTCCGATGTCGTGAACAACCAAATAGTGAACCTGCGCGTTCAGCTCACCAAAGACGGGTTGGATGCCGGCCCGCACACGATCCAATGGCACCTCAAGCAGAACCATCAGATCACTGTGTCGGTGTCGACAATCCGACGCCGATTGGTGGCTGCGGGTCTGGTCGAGGAGAACCCGAAGAAGAAACCCAAACGCAACTACACCCGGTTCCAGGCTGATCTCCCGAACGAACCGTGGCAATCAGATTTCACGCACATCTGGCTCGCCAACGGCACCGACACTGAAACGATCAGTTGGCTCGATGACCACTCCAGATACGCGTTGCACGTCTCGTGCCATCGACGGGTCACCGGACCCATCGTGCTTGACACGTTCAACGAAACCGTTGCAAAACATGGGTTCCCGGCCTCGGTGCTCACCGACAACGGGCTCGTTTACACCACCAGGTTCGCTGGCTATCGGGGCGGCCGCAACGGTCTCGAGACCCGGCTCGCCGACCTGAACATCACCCAAAAACACACTCGACCCAACCATCCGACCACCACCGGCAAGGTTGAACGGTTCCAACAAACAATGAAGAAATGGTTGACCGCCCGGCCACCCGCCAACACCCTTCCCGAGCTCCAAACCCACATCGATGAGTTCGTCGATGTCTACAACCACCGACGCGTTCACACCTCGATCGGCAAGGTCACGCCGGCCGTTGCCTATCGACGACTTCCCAAAGACCAGCCACACGATGAAGGGACCACATCCCACCACCGGATCCGCCACGACCGCATCGACAAAACCGGCACCGTGTCACTACGACGCGGCGGACGCATGCACCACATCAGCCTCGGCCGGCCCCTCAAAGGAACACCAGTCGTGCTCATCATCGACGACCTCAACATCCGAGTCGTCAACAAAACCACCGGCGAGCTCATCCGACAACTCACCCTCGACCCGAACATCGGCTACCAACCACGCTTCAAAACAAAGCAAGACCCGACCCCCTGAGGGTTCGGGCCTTGCAGATGTCCTGAGACATCACAACGTGGGCGTTGAGGGACTTGAACCCCCGACCCTCTCGGTGTAAACGAGATGCTCTAGCCAACTGAGCTAAACGCCCGGGACCGGTAAGGGTATCGGAGAACGGGGAGAGCAGGTCAGCTTTCGCCGACCGACGTATCGTCAGAGACCTCGCTGGTCACGACGACCTGTGGACCTACACCTGGCGTCGCTCGGCGCAGGGCAAGTTCACCCGACATGTCGGGAATCGTGTCGGGCATCTTGTTGAGCTCAAACCAGCCGATTTCGAGGATCTCTGATGCCTGTGCCTGCAGGGCATCGGGGTCGACGCCCGGAGCAGGTTCGGCGTTGTAGATGAAATTCACCCGCTGCATCGTGGTCTCGACCAGCACCAACGGTTCACTGGTGAGCACAATGGCCAAACCGGTCTCTTCGAGCGTCTCTCGGACGACCGCGTGTGCCGGAGTTTCGCCGGGGTCCATGAGCCCGCCGGGCATACCCCAATGCCAGCGATAGGCGGCTTTGACCAGGAGAATTCGTCCATCGTCTCGAATGATGCGCGCTTGGGCACCGAGGGTGTAGCTCGGGCTTGCAGCACGGACGGCACGTTGTCGAACAGGTTCGGGCAACGCTCGAAACAGCCGCATCACCGGGCGGGGGAGCGATGCCATGGTGGCCTACAACAACAGCAACAGGAGAACGAGACCTGCCGCCAGCATCGACGCGGTCACCGCAGCAAGTGACGCCGCCATGATTGCCTGGCGCCGATCGCGGATGTCGTCGATCGTGGTGAAGTTGGCCGTCGCCTCGGAAAAGGTGAGAACACTTTCGGCTGTCGTGGGCTGAGTTCGCCGATCATCGGCCACTCGTCGCTCGGGCACGAGCTGCACAACCGCGTCGTCTTTCAGCGAGTCGAGCGAAGGAATGGACGACACGCCAAGGTCGAGAACTGGCCGAGTTGCCTCCGACTGCGTGGGATCGTCGGTAGTGGACCCGTCGGATTCTTCGTGATGATCGTCGACAACCGATGGTTCCATCCAGAGACCATCGTCGTCGCGCTTCCATCCGGGCAGGGGAGGGCTTGCTTCTGGCCATTCTTCCGGTGGATTCCATTGACCCTCGAGGTCCATCCACCACCCGGGACCCCGGCGTAGTTCACTCGTCGACATGTGTTTGTGGTTGTCTCCTCGACACTTCAGGTCGTGTTGTCCGGGAGAACGCTAGCCACGTTCTCGAGCGACGTAAAAACGCAGCTCATACTTCTGTGTTGTAGCTATCGGCAATCGCACCATTTGGGTCAAGTAAAAAAGCCGTGTCACCTCCGTTGTTCCACACGGGCGGCTCGGGATCGCACCAAAAAAGTTCCAGTGAAGTACCCGCTGTCACGTTCTCACCACACCCGGTGTGCACCTGAACGGTGGCCCCAGCAGCGACATCGACGGCCGGAAACGTGTAGCGGTGGCGGGTCGACTCATCTCGAAGCGCCCACCCTTCCAACGACACCGCCTCACCCTGATTCTCGATCACAACCCACTCGCCGTTGGGGTTTTGACGGTCGTCGCCCGGCGGGTCGTCCTCGACGTCGACGATCACCAGCCGCGCATCGCTCGGTGTTCCACACGCATTGGCTGCCCACAAACCCAGTCCGGCGCTCGACGCACCCCGTTCTGCCTCCTCGAACTCGGCATCGAAACCGTGATCAGATTGAGCTCGGGCCACGACGTGACCAGTCTCGATGAGCGACAGGTTCACGAACGTTGTTCCGGCGACGAGCAACCCGAGCTGGCGGCCGTACTGATCGGTCTCGCCAGGCCACGGATATATCGTCACGTCACTATGGGCGAGCAAGGACTCGAGCGCGGCGGTCGCCTCGTCACCGAAACAGTCATCGCGTTCGGGGGCATTGACACCGAGTAGCCGAATCTCCAAGTCACCTTCTGCGCTTGTTGCTCGCAGACTGTCTCCGTCGGAAATGCGGGTCACGTTGATGTCGAGGCCCGATCCCGTCGGTCGGACGATTTGAGCCTGTTGCGCGCTGGTAGCCGTGCTATCGGGCGTCGACGTGACCGAACCCGAACCGAGCGACGAACCAGAGCATGCGACACCTGTCACGCCGAGTGCCAGAACGGCAATGAAATGGCGCAAAAACATTGAATTACCTGTCAACTCGGTGCCTGACGTCACAGCCGGATACCCCGCGTTGGGCGTCCGGAACCAAATACAATGATGCCCATGAGCAACGCATAGTCGTCGCTCGTCATGAATCTTCCCCCAAGAATCATGACCTTTGAAGAGCCTCGCCGTTACCCCCCTTCGGCGAGGCTCTTCCATTTTTCCCAGCGGTCGCAATCCGAGCCTGACGGCTCTCGATGCTCGGCTGCTGGCCGGAGGCCGGCACCGCCCGGACCGGCTTCGCAGCTCCGGGCTACCTCCGCACTCCAGCGGTAAGGCGTGATCGACTGACACCTCTCGCGATGATCGGGCTACTAGCGTGAGCCCGTGCGTCTTGTCCTGCGGTCACTTTTCGGCATCGTGCAGCTGGCTGCTGCCGTCGTGTTCGGCGGCGCGGCTCTGGCCTTCACACTCGCCGCCTTGGCGCCCTCGCTCGCCGACATCTGGGGGGCCAAAACAACGGTTGCCGCCGAGGTCGATTTGTCGATTCTCGAGCAGACCACTGTGGTGTACGACGCGAACGGTGAGATCATCGCCGAGCTCAAGGCCGAGATCGACCGCGAGTACCTGCCGCTCAACCAGATGTCGCGCGAGATTCAAGAAACCGTCCTAGCGGTGGAGGACGCAAAGTTCTACTCACACAAAGGCGTCAACGTCGCAGCGATCACCCGTGCGGCGGTCACCAACGTGTCGGCGGGCGGGGTCGAACAAGGTGGCTCCACGATCACCCAACAGCTGGTGAAGCTCGGCATCGTTGGCAACGAGCAGTCGCTCGACCGCAAACTGCCGGAGGCGGCAATAGCGATGCGCCTCGAAGATCAGATGACCAAGGACGAGATCCTCGAGCGTTACCTCAACGCGGTCTACTTCGGCGGCGGGGCCTACGGCGTGCAAGCAGCGGCCGAGCTGTACTTCAACAAGGACGCCGACGCCCTGAACTATGGCGAATCGGCCCTGCTCGCAGGCGTCATCTCGAACCCGAGCCTCTACGACCCCGTCTACCGCCCGACGAACGCGCTGAATCGTCGCAGCACCGCACTTGGCCGGCTCGTGGCCGAAGGGTTCATCGACGATGACGAGCGCGCCGTGTGGGAGCGCAGCGAACTTCCTCGGTACCGTCAGCTCGACACCGAAGGATTCCTCGACACGTACTTCGTCGAGGAGGTCAAACGGCAGCTGCTCGACGATCCCCGTCTCGGCGAAACCCGAGCCGACCGCATCAACCGCGTATTCCAGGGCGGGCTCGAGGTTCACACCACATTCGACCCGGTGGCGCAGGCTCTCGCCGAAAATGCCATCGCGTCCGAATTCCCGAGCAACAACCTCGGCATCATTGCGGGCCTCGTGTCGATCGAACCAGGAACCGGCGCGATCCGGGCGATGGTCGGCGGCCCCGGATTCGACGAGTTCGAATTCAACGTCGTCACCCAGAAGGGTCGGCCAACCGGTTCATCGTTCAAACCGTTCGTGCTCGCCGCAGCCTTCGAGTCCGGTGGTCTGATCCCGAGCGACAGCATCAACGCCACGTCGCCGTGTGAATTCGCGAACCCCGGCGGCGTCCCCAATCCGTACAAAGCCGGCGACTACAACGGCAGCCGTCGAAGTGGCGCACTCACCATTCGCGACCACACACTTCGAAGCACGAACTGTGGTTTTCTTCGCATGAGCCAGATCGTCGGTCTCAACAACGTCGTCGACACCACCCACGCCCTCGGCGTGACGTCTGAGATCAACCCAGTTCTCGCATTGCCGCTCGGTGTCTTCGACATCACGCCGCTCGAGATGGCCAACGCCTACGCCACGTTCGCCAACGACGGCATTCGAGTCGAACCACACGTCATCACCAGCGTGACCCAAGCCGGCGAATCAATCATCGAGCACGACCCCAAACCGTTCCGCGCAATTCGTCCCCAGACCGCACGTCTCGTCACCGACATCCTCGAGCAGAACATAAATTGCAGCGCAGGCGCATGCACGGGTCGACGGGCACAGCTTGCCGATCACCCAGCAGCCGGCAAGACGGGCACCGGCCAGACCAACTACGACGCGTGGTTCGTCGGCTACACCGCACAGCTGGCGACCGCTGTCTGGATCGGCGGCCAAGAAGAACAGATCGCCATGCGCTATAACAGGAACGACCCCGAGCAGGTCGCTGCTGACTACGAGCGTGCATTTGGCGACTTTGCCTACTCCGGAGTGACCGGTGGTTCGATACCTGCCATGGTGTGGGGTCGGTTCATGAACGACTACATGGCTGGCCTTCCCGTGATCGAGTTCCTCGAACCAGAACCGGGCCGCCGTGGTGAACGACTGACCAATGACCCCGCGATCGAAGAGCCCCAGGTCGTCCGGGTCAGCCCGTGTGGGGGCCAAAACGCTGAGGTCGATCAAGATGGCGACGGCGACGTCGACTGGTGTCGAAACCTTGGGGGCGTCAACATCGATCAAGAGGCTGGGTGTCCAAGTCTGCTCGTGGCGGTCGACGAAGACGGCGACGGGGTGAAAGAACGATGTGTTGCGCGCATTCGCCCCGACAACGCGATCGACCCAAACACAACAACCACCAGCGTCGACCCGAACACGACGACCACCATCGAGGGTCAGACCACGGTTGCGCCCGAAACCACGGCGGCGCCTGACACGACGGCGGCGCCGACAACAACTGTCGCCCCATAGGGGCTTGATCGAGCTGGGTCGGTAGCGTACGAGCAGGCTCGATCCAAGGGGACAAATGTCGGAACTGCAAGCGCTGCTCGACGTGCAACGGCTCGACAACACCATCGATCAGCTCAGGTTCAGGCACGCGAATCTCGCCGAGCGTGCAGGCATCGCCGAAACGAAGGCCGAGTTGGCAGCGCTGAACGACGGAGCCGCCGAGTCAGAGCGGACGCGCGACGATCTCCGTCGACACGAACGAGACCTCGAGGATCAGGCATCGGACTTCCGCGACAAGGCGCAAGTGCTCGATGGAAAGCTCTATGGGGGAGCGGTCACGAGTCCGAAGGAAGCAACCGCCATGACCGAGGAGATCAAGAGTCTCCGGACACGGGCGACCGGTCTTGACGACGAAGCACTCGAGCTCATGGTCGAGATCGAACCGCTCGACGAGGCGCTGGTGTACACCGAGGCCAAACGAGGTGAACTCGAGGCCAAGATCGAGGCATTCCAAACCGACCTCGCAACAAAAGAAGCCGAACTCGACGTAGAGATCGCCAAAACCGAGGCCGAACGGGCGGCGACTGCTGACCCCGTCGATGCTGACCTTCTCGAGCAATATCGCAAGCTTCGGATCACCTACGGACCGCGCGCCATTGTCGAGTTCGATCCGAACAAGGACGGCGGTTGTCCAGTGGCGATGTCTGCCGTGGAACTCGATCGGTGGAAACATCTTCCTGCAGGCACGCTCGACAACTGTGTCGATTGCGGGCGGCTCGTCGCCAAACTCGTCTGATCGCTCCGAACGTCGATGTTCTTCTGGTTCCTCGGACTCTCGTTCGCCGCAGTGCTGGTGGTGTTCTCGTCGCCAGCGATCGACTACCGGTTGGTGATGCTCGGCGCGGTCGCCCCAACGACCGAGGGACTCGTCGGCGGGCCATGGTTGTTGCACACCCTGCTCGCCCCCGTGGTGGTGATGGCCCTCGTGATGGCCCTCACCCAGAAACGGAGACTCGTGCGGCGCCAATTGTTGGGCTTGCCGATTGGGCTGTTCATGCATTTGGTCCTCGACGGGTCGTGGGCCGACGCCAAGGTGTTCTGGTGGCCGTTTCTCGGTGCACGCGATGTTTTGGGTGGGTCGGTGGTGAATGAGTTCGAGCGATCGTGGCCCGTCGTTGTGGGCATGGAGGTGATCGGGATCGCGGTCCTGGTCTTTCTCGTTGACCGTTTGGCGTTGCGCACCGAGGGGCGGGAACTCTTCGTCTCGAGCGGGCAGATACTACGGAGCCGGCTGGAATGAGCCCGAAACTATTTTCGGTCTCCAAAACGGACACGGCCCGATGCGTTCGCATCGGACCGTGATCGTGGAATGTGCGTGGAATGTGATTTTCGGGCGTCGTGAACGACGCTGTTGATCAGGCCGCTGACTATGCCTCGTCAGAGGGTGCGTCGATCGCCTGGTCGTTGGACGAGCCAACCCCCACCGACACCTTGCGAGGCTTCGCCGACTCGGCGACGGGGATGCTGACGGTGAGCACGCCGAATTCGTAGTCGGCACTGAGGCGTTCAGCGTCGAGTTGTTCGCCGAGCTGGAACGTCTGCGTCGCCGCGATTGGGCGTCGTCGGCTTGCCACCAGCTCGGCGTTTTCTGGTACCGAGGTCGGGCGGCTAGTTTCGAGGCGGAGGCTGCGGCCATCGACGGTGAGGTCGACAGTGGCAGGGTCGATGCCGGGAATGTCGATGCGAACGATCACTCCGTCCTCGGACCGAACAACGTCGTAATCGAGCGATCGGGCCGTATTCGAGAGGTCGCGAAACGGGTCATAATTGGTGAAGAGCATTGCGTTTCCTCCAAGTGAGGGTTGATAGGTACTTGAGTGACATCCACTCAGCTTTTATCAACATGCATCCACCAGATTCATTCCCGATGATCCGAAAGATTCCCACCGCAGTGGGCGTGGACTGAAAGTCTGACCGCCGGAGACGCCGCATCTGGGACCACGGGGAATCAAGTCCGTGTAGGTGGGGTTTCGCCGAGCATGTTCGCTGAACCAACGCACCGCCGCGGTGCACTGCTGACTGGAACGGTCAGCATCATCTGGGTGGTGTTGGCGTGGCGAAGTCCTGAACTGAATTATCACTTCGCGCCCCTCATCGGTGCCGTTGTTTGGCCGGTCAGCCTTCGAAGCCAGGGTCGTCGATCGACACGAGTTTCTGTCGTCGGCGCGGTTGGAAGCATCGGAGTGGTACTGGTGACGACGACCTTTCTTGCTCTGGCCGACAGGCTCGAGGGTCCGAATTTTCTCGAGCGAGGTCCAGCTTGGCCTGAAGCGGTTCTCTTTGGACTCATCGGCGCAGCGTTCGGTGCCCGGATCGCGAGCCGAGAACGGCCTGGGCTGCTCGGAGGCCTCGTCGATTCGTCGCACCAGCATCACTGACGTCTCGTTTGTCGACTGGTTGCGAACGTGTGTCAATGGGCGCCTACAGTCGAGCCGATGAACACCGCTGTTGCGCCAGAGATCGACCGACTCGTCTGGGCGGTTGCAGACCGAGTTCGCGACCGACACCGAAGCGGTGAGCTACCGGGCCTCGACATCCTCTCGGTTCCGGCGCTGAGCAGAACGCTCAACCTGGTGCAGTATGTGTATCCCGACATCGGCGAGGACCTTATTCGCCGACGTTATGTGTACGCCTCCGACGAACAGATGGCCCAATACTTCGAGGAGATCGTCGATCTCGGCCTCTTCGAGCGAGTCGGTGGGCGCCTTCGACCGACGACAAACCTTCCGCCGATCCTCGCTGCTTTCGACGAAGCGATCCTCGAGTCGTCCCGTACCCACTGGCAAGACCACCCCGAGGTTGTCGAATCGCTCGTGCCACTGGCACGACGGGTTCTCGAGGCTTGCCCCGAACCCGACGTTCTGATGACCAGGGCATTGAATGGGCCCGAGGCCGACGACCGATGTCAGCTCGTATACCAACGGTTGGCAGCGTTGCGACTGATGCGCAATGAAGCGCACGTGCGCGCATGGCGAGCACAAGGACTCGGGCCCCGAGAGGTCGAAGTGCTCACGAGCGCGTGGGCAGGGTCGAAGACGCAGGGCTCCGCAGAGCCAACGACGTTGATGATCGAACGAGGTCTCGCTGATGACGGCGTCGTCGCAGCGGCAGGACTCGAGCTTCGACAAGAGATCGAGGACGAGACGAACGCCGGGGTCGCCCCAGCGTTCGCCTCGGTCGATCAGGAGTTGTTTCTCGACGAGCTGCGTCGGCTACCCGGCCCACTCGACTGACTCCGGGTTGGATCTAAGGCCGACTTACGGGTTGTCGTACTCGGCTTTCGGACCGAGGTAATACCACCAGTTGATCCCGACACACACCAAGTAGAAGACCGCAAAGGCCATCAGCGCATACTCCGGTGTTGCGTTGTTGATCTGCGTCCCGAATTCTTGGGGAACGACAAACGCACCGTAGGCGGCGATCGCCGACGTCCAGCCGAGTACCGGTCCTGCTTGTTCCTTGTCGAATATCACAGCGATCGTACGGAACGTCGATCCGTTGCCGATTCCACTTGCGGCGAAGAGCACGAGGAAGAGCAAGAAGAACTGTACGAAGTAGTCCTCGGGCGTTTCGCTGCGGTACGCCTGCCGCAAGTAATACGCCACGCCAAGGGCACTGCCGGTCATGACAATCGAGACCCAATGGGTCACTCGTGCGCCGCCGGCCTTGTCGGCAATCCATCCTCCAACCGGACGGATGAACGCTCCGATGAACGGACCCATCCACGCAAAGGTCAGCACCGATGGACCGTCGGGGTTTGCGATGTCGTGCGTGAGGATGCCGTCCACCTCGACGTGTTTGAATCCGAAAACAACCTTGGTTGCCAAGGCAAAACCTGCGGAGTAACCAATGAAGCTTCCAAAGGTCATCGTGTAGATGATGCTCATGATCCACGTGTGTTTGTGGCCAAAGATCTTGTACTGGCGGTCGAGGTTGGCGCGGGTCTCGCCGGGGATCTGTTTCAACAGCAGGACCGTCGCCCACAACACGGCAGCGATCACCGGCCATTTGACCCAAGAGGGTGCACCCAGTCCTGTCGGGTCTGGCAGGATGATGTACAACCCGAGCGCCGCAGGCACCGCCGCGATCAACAACATCCCGATGATCTTTCCGAACGAGGAAAGTGTGCTTCCGATGTCGGGTGAGACATGTGCGCTTCGAATGTTGTTCATCTTGAAGAACGTGAGAAACGACAGCGGTATCAGGAGCACCAACCAGACGAACCCGGCATTGTGGATCCACGTCTCGGTACCCGCAGGAATCTTGCCGATGAGCGTGCCTGAGCTCGTCTCCAGGATCATCGCGCTGCCGCCGAAGATCGCATTCGTCATCACAAGCGGAATGAGGATCTGCATCGTCGTGACGCCGGCGTTGCCGAGACCAGCGTTGAGGCCAAGAGCCAGTCCCTGCATTCGTTTCGGGAAGAAGAAGCTGATACTCGACATCGATGATGCGAAGTTGCCGCCACCCAGACCAGAAAGGAACGCAAGAACCTGAAAGACCCAGATCGGCGTGTCCTGGTCGAGCAACGCGAAGCCGGTCCCAGCAGCAGGGATGATCAGGAGCGCCGTCGTCAGAAATATCGTGTTGCGGCCGCCGGCGATGCGAACGAAGAAACTGTTCGGAATCCGAAACGTTGCTCCAGTGAAGCCGGCAATGGCGGTGATCGTGAACAACTCGGCCTGCGTGAACGGAAACCCGAGATTGAGCATCTGTACCGTGATGATGCTCCAGTAGAGCCACACCGCGAATCCGCCGAGAAGACTCGGGATCGAGATCCAGAGGTTTCGATTGGCGATTTTCTTGCCCTCGTCCTCCCAGAATGTCTCGTCTTCGACGTCCCACTCGAAGATGTCAGTCATGGAGTACTCCCTTGTGCCAGAGAATCGGCTTCTTCGGCGCTGGCAAACGCGTTCTTGGGTTCTTCGAGCAGCCACAGCGTTATCAGGAAGCTGGCGGCGGCTCCACCGGCAAGGATGAAGAAGAATGTGCGAGCGTCGACCAGTGAGAAGATCACCAGATAGATGACGGCCCCGACGTTGCCGTAGGCCCCGGCCATACCGGCCACTTGGCCCGTCATTCGTTTGTTGACCATAGGGATGATTGCGAATGTTGCGCCCTCAGCACCCTGCACGAAGATCGATGCAAACACGGTCATCAAGACGGCGATCACGAGCCACGAGACACCACCGAAGCTGGGCACGATGTTGCGAAGCCCATCGTCATCGACTCCGGGGGACCACTTGCCGATGAATCCCATGAGAAGGAAACCGAAGACAATTCCGAGGATGTAGATGAGCATCGTTCGTTTTCGACTGGCCAGGCGGTCGGACAGATATCCACCCAGGGGGCGAGCAACGAGGTTGACGAACGCGAACGACGACGCGACGAGACCAGCGATCGTTGCCGTGACGAGCGGAGTGCCCGCATCGTTGGTCAACGGTGCAAACACTGATTCGAAGAATTCGGGCAGCATGGAGACGACGGCGAGTTCGGCGCCGAAGTTGGCGAAATAGGTCGAGTTGAGTGCGACGACGCTCCCGAAGCTGTACTTCTCGTCCTCGGGAACTCCGGCCCGCAAGTAGGGAAGGTTCACCTGGAGCGTCCGTATCACATGACCGACATAGACAAGCGCGAGCACGCCGTAGATCACGTACAACATGGTGTCGGACAAGACGACATCGCCGTCGACCTCTACATCGGACACCCGCCACGCGAGAATTGCGAGGGCGCCGACCAGCGGCATCGACCACACCAGATATTGCACGAGGTCCTTGTACGAGCTGAGGAGCATCGGCTCGGTCTTCTTCGTGCGGTTCAGTGTGTGCCCGTCGGGCACATCACGCACGAGGAAGTAGTACAGCACGCCGTAGATCGCCAGCACGATGCCGTTGATGGCCATCGCCCAACGCCAGGCGTCGTCACCCAGACCGAGCCAGTCGTCGAGGAAGGTGATTGCAAACCAAGGCAGTGTCATGGCCGCGAACGCAGATCCGAAGTTTCCCCAACCGGCGTAGAAACCCTCGGCGCGCCCGATGTATTTAGGTGGGAACCATTGCGCCACCATCTTGATGCCGATCACGAATCCGGCGCCGACGCCGCTCATCGCAAGTCGTGTGATCATCATCTGGGTGAAGGTGTCGGAGAACGCAAATGCGACCGTTGGTATGGCCATCACGACCATCAGCCAGGAAAAAACCACCCGGGCGCCGAAGCGATCGATCAAGGCGCCGACGACGATTCGAGCGGGGATGGTCAGCGCGACGTTGGCGATGAGAAGGATTTTGATGTGTTCCTTGGTCAACCAATCCGAGCTCTCTCGCATGGTTGTCGCCAGCGGTGCCAGGTTGAACCACACGAAGAACGTCATGAAAAACGCAATCCACGTGTAATGGAGGACGCGGATGGGCTCGGACCCGAAGTCCATTAGACGTGGAGCGTCCGGATCCTCTGCCCTGAGTCTGGGTGCTGTCATCGTCGAGAGGCCGGCTTCACGTGAGAGGGATGGGGAGGGTGCCTGTTTGCCACGACCTTTTGCCAAGGACGTGAGAAGTACTGCAGAGGCAACGTGATGATATGCACGAGCCGGGAGAATGGAAAGACGGCGAGGAACACGAAGAACGACAGCACGTGGAGTTTGAGTACGAGCGGAAGTGGTTCGACGTAACTCGGGTCGGGCTGAAACGAGAGTAGCGAGCGTATGTAGGGCACGAAGACCGCTGTACCCCAGTACGACCCCCACCGGTAGCCCGCCGCAATCCAGACGCCAGTCAATATTTGTGCAGCGACGACCACGAGCACCACGATGTCCATCGGCGAGGTGACCTTCCGGATTCGGGCGTCGGACACTCGGCGGGCGATCAACACGACAATTCCGAATCCTGCCCACAGGCCGAGAGCAAGCCCGGTGATCTCGAGCAGATACAAACGCAGGGGTGCGCCGTTCCAGAGCTCGAAACCGCTCGGCACGATGAGCGCCAAGAGATGCCCGAGCAGGATTGTCGACAGACCCCAATGGAAAGGAATCGAACCCCAGTACAACTTGCGACTCTCGAGAAGTTGCGACGAAAGCGACGACACCGAGAAGGGATGAAGTTTCCAGCGAGCGACCGTGACCACGATCGCCAGCGTTGCGGCCACATAGGGAAGTACTCCGAAGAGGAATTCGTTCGAGGTCATGTTCCGCGTCCGATCGTCAGAGGCCGCAGGTCCGCACAATACGCCATCGTGGCTTCCAGCAGCTGAATGTAGGGATTTCCCGGCGAGGCATCGCCCAGCGTTTCCAGCATCGACTTGACGGCTCGTGGGAGCACCTCGACGAGGTCGGCGAAGGGGTCTTCGTGTCGGGCGAGATACCGCAGAACCGGCGCGATGTGGTCAGGTAACTCCCCATCGAGCGGCACGCCGGCGTCTCGCATCTCTCCGTTGAGGTCCGCCATGAACTCGCCGCGTCGGTAGTTTTCTCCCCACACAACATGTCCGACGTACGGAACGAACATCGGGGACAGGTCGAGGGTCGCGGTGTGCAGCTCTTCCCAGGCCGCCAGATCGAGGCGACCGATCTCGTCGAGGAACTTCTGGAGGTCGCGCCGGACCACTCCCTTACTCAACGACTCGACGGCCTCTGTCAGGTCTGCAAGTGCGTTGGGATGGGGGTACGAATAGGCGAGCGCGAGCACGTCGGCCGTGTGCATCACAGGCCTCTTCCCGGCATGTCGTGGGAGCCAAAGCCGGCTTCACCCTTTGCGCTCAACGGATCGTTCAGTGCTTCGATGTCCATTTCCCGGTGATACGGCGGGAAGACGAAACGATCCTCGATCGTCGGGATGGTCGTCAGTTTGTAGATGGCCTCCGCCGACACGGTGTCGAGACCGGCCGACTTCAGCAAGTCGATCGTCCCGGCGTCGACCAACTGATCGACACTCTCTCGTCGTTTGAAGGTGCGCACGGCGAGCATGGTGCGCAGGACCTTGCGGATCGGCTCGATGTCGCCGATGGAAAAGAGATTCGCCAGGTACTCGATCGGCATGCGGGCCTTGTCGAGCTCCTCCATGAGCTCGAAGTCCCGGCGCTCGTCGGGTATGTCGAGCTTGACAAGGTTGTTCTCGATCGAACTCATGAGCGGTGAGAGCGGCGGGATGTAGAACATCATTGCCAAGGTTCGATATTCAGGGTGAAGGGGCAACGCCATGCCCCATTCCTTCACGAAGCGGTACACCGGAGAACGCTGGGCAGAGTCGATCCAACCATCGTCGATGCCCGACAACTTCGCGGCGTCGATGACCGCCGGGTCATTCGGATCGAGAATCATGTCGAGATGGGCCTCGAGCAACTCGTCCTCGGGTAGTGAGGCCACTTCTTCGATGCGATCTGCGTCGTAGAGCAGTACGCCCATGTAGCGAATTCTTCCGACACACGAGTGTGCGCACGCCGGTGCCTGCCCGGTCTCCATGCGTGGGAAACACAGGATACATTTCTCGGATTTTCCGCTCGTCCAGTTGTAATAGACCTTCTTGTAGGGGCACGCGGACACACACATACGCCAACCCCGGCACTTGTCCTCGTTGACGAGCACAACACCGTCTTCGGCTCGTTTGTAAATGGCGCCGCTCGGGCACGCAGCGACACATGACGGGTTCAAGCAGTGGTTGCAGATGCGCGGTAGGTAGTTGAAGACAACTCGTTCGAGCTCTTCCATCTGGGACCTGATCGCTGTGTCGATGTTCTGCATCGATGGATCGCCCACGGCGTAGAGGTCCGAGCCGCCGAGATCATCATCCCAGTTCGGGCCGGTGTGGATGTCCATCTGTTTGCCGGTGATCTTGGAGATCGGAACCGCTGTGGGTTGTTGATCGGAGTCAGGCGACGTAAAGAGGTCTCCGTATTGGAACGTGTGGGGGTCGTAGTAGTCGTCGAGTTCGGGTAACGCCGGGTTGTAGAACGCTTTTGCAACGCCGCCGCCCTTCGAGTGCAGGGTCAGCTTGAGGCGACCCTTCTTGTCACGCCGCCAGCCGCCTTTGTAGTGCTCTTGGTCTTCCCAGCCCGTGGGATAACCAGTGCCGGGCCGGGTCTCGACGTTGTTCCACCACATGTATTCGGCACCCTTGCGGTCCGTCCACAGGTTCTTGCAGGCGACAGAGCAGGTGTGACACCCGATGCACTTGTCGAGGTGGAACAGCATGCTCATCTGCGCTCGTACTCTCATTTGCAGTGCCTCTCAGTATTCCGGCTTTTCGATGCGGCGTAGGTAGACGAACGTGTCCCGGTTGACTCCGGTTGGCCCCCAGTAGTTGAAGGCATAGGTGAACTGTCCATACCCGCCACTCATGAGCACCGGCTTGAGCCGGGTCCGAGTGAGCGAGTTGTTCATTCCCGCTCGCGATCCTCGTCTCGGAGAAATCGGAATACCGACCGTCCGTTCAGTGGCGTGGTAGACGAACACGGTTCCTCGCGGGATGCGTGATGAGGTCGTGCATCGCTGCACGAACACGCCGTTGTCGTTGTAGAGCTCGACCCAGTCGTTGTCGGCGATTCCGAGGTCGGCGCCGTCCTTGGCGTTGATCCACACCGGATACCCACCGCGTGACAGTGTCATCATCCGGTCGTTCTCGGAGTACGTCGAGTGGATCGACCACTTTCCATGAGGCGTGATGTAGCTGAACAGCCGACCGTCTTGACCCTCGGCGAGCGACTCTTCGGTTTCGGAGAGCATCGTGTGATCTGGCCGCGGTTTGTAGACCGGAAGGTGCTCGCCCCACTCGATGTACATCTCGTGGTCGAGATAGAGGTGCTGGCGACCGGTGAGCGTACGCCACGGGACCAGGTGCTCCACATTCAAGGTGTACGGGGAGTACGGACGGCCCTTGGCGACGAGCCCGCTCCACGTTGGTGTGGTGAGAATGCGACGCGGTTGCGCCACGATGTCGGCAAACGACGTCCGGGTGTCGCGTTGTCCGGCAGCGAGGTGTGTCAACGAGAGGCCCGTTTTGACTTCTTCGGCCTCGAACGCCCGATGGGCGAGCTCACCATTGCTCGCAGGATCGAGCGCAAGGATCGCTTCACAGACTTCCCGAGCACGTTTGAGCGACGGTCGCAACGGACCGTCGCCGGCCCGGGTGCTCTCGTCGGGATACTTTCGCGCAAGTTGGTCGTAGAAGTCCTCGACCGGTATCTGCAAACCGTGCGCCGAGACCCCGTTGTTCCGAACGTTCTCGCCCAACGAGATCATTTGTTCGTGGAGTTTGGTGTAGTCGCGCTTGACGACCTTGAACTTGGGCATCGTCTTGCCAGGGATTGCTTCGGCTTCGCCTGTGCGCCAGTCTCCGCCGACGTTTGGTTGGGAGATCTCGTCGGCGGTGTCGTGGACCAGGGGTTGCATCACGACGTCTTCGACTGTTCCGAGACGACCTCCTGAGAGCTCGGAGATCTTCTTTGCCAAGGCAGAGAAGATGTCCCAGTCCGACTTCGACTCCCACGCGGGAGCAACCGCCTCTTGCATCGGGTTGATGAACGAGTGCATGTCCGTCGTGTTGATGTCGTCCTTCTCGTACCAGGTGGCCGCCGGCAGAACGATGTCTGAATACAGCGCGGTCGTGTCCATCCGGAAGTTGAGGTCGACGACGAGATCCATCTTTCCGATCGGTGCGTCGGGGCGAACCGTCACCTCGGTGACACCGTGATCGTCGGGTTCGGTTGCGATCGCGGTCGACGTCGTTCCCAGGTAATGGCGCATGAAGAACTCGTGGCCTTTGGCGGAGGTGCCGATCGCGTTGCCACGCCAAATGAACCAGGTGCGGGGCCAGTTTTCGGGTGCATCGGGGTCGTCGATCGAGAATTCCAAGTCGCCCGACTTGAGCCGGTCGACGATGTTCTCGACGACCGCTTCGTCTGATTCAGCACCTTTTCTGCGAGCCTTGCGGACGACCTCGATCGGGTTCTCCTTGAACTGTGGGAAGAACGGCAGCCAGCCTCGGCGAACTGCTCTGGCCTGGTGGTCGAGGGTGTGATCGAATCGTTCCGGGTGATTGTCCGGGAGCGAGTCGTACTCGCGGTACCCACGCTCGTACCGCCACTGATCGGAGTGCACGTAGTGAAACGACGGGGTGTTCTGGTGGCGGGGCGCCATTCCCCAGTCCTGGCCGAAAGCGATTGCCCCCCATGATGCGTGGCAGACAAGCTTTTCCTGGCCGACGTAGTGCGCCAGACCGCCGCCGTTCACCCCGACAGAGCCGGTGAGCATGAGGGCAGTGATACCGGATCGGTACAGGAGATTGTTGTGGTACCAGTGGTTTGCACCGGCGCCGATGATGATCATGTTCTTGCCCTTGGTGAGCTCGCCATTGCGGCCCCACTCTCGGGCGAACTTGATCACGGTGTCTCGGTGGATACCGGTGTACTGCTCTTGCCACGCAGGGGTGTAGGGGCTGTCGGCATCGTCGTAGTCCTGTGCATCGCTGCCCGGGAGATCGCGGTTCACTCCGAATCGCGCCATCAAGAGGTCGAACACTGTTGTGACGGTCACCGGACCATCGACCGTTTCGACGGTACGAACCGGCACCGACCTCGTGATCAGACCTTCTCCGCCGAAGAACTCGAGTTCGATCTCGGTCGTCTCGGACCCATCGCCGATCAGCGACAGTCGGGGTTCGATGTCCACACCGACGACGCTGTCGTGCAGCTCCAGATTCCAGTTGCCCTTGTTCTCCTTCTCCTTGACCCACCGATCGCCAACGGACCCGTTCGGCATGAGCGGGCGATCGGAGGTGTCGTCCCAGACGAGCTGTTTCCAGTCGCTGTTCTCGTTGTCCTGATACCGGGCGATCCGGTCGGCTTTCAGATATCGGCCGGCTCGACCGTTTTCGATCTGCACGAGAAACGGCATGTCGGTGTACTGACGGGCGTACCCTTCGAAATATTCGACTTTCCGATCTCGGTACAACTCGCTGAGCAGAACATGGTCGACGGCGAGCCAGAACGCCGTGTCCTGGCCGGGGTTCGCCGGAATCCACCAATCGGCATACTTGGCCACTTGCGAGAAGTCGGGGCTGAACACCGTGAGCTTGGCACCTGCATGACGGACCTCGGATATGAAGTGAGTGTCAGGCGTCCGAGTCATGTTCAAATTGGCGCCGACGACCGCAACAAATCGTGCGTTGTACCAGTCAGCCGATTCATGGACGTCGGTTTGTTCACCCCACGTCTCCGGTGATGCTGGTGGAAGGTCGCAGTACCAGTCGTAGAAACTCATGACGGCGCCGCCGAGGAGCGACATGAAGCGACTTCCAGCCGCGTAACTCACCTGCGACATGGCCGGTATGGGCGAAAATCCTGCGACGCGATCGGGGCCGTGTTGGCCAATCGTGTGGATGGTGGAAGCAGCAGCGATCTCGAGTGCTTCGTCCCAGCTGATGCGACGGAAGCCACCCTTGCCACGCGCGGCTTGATAACGGCTCCGCCACTCGGGGTTGTCCTGGATCGCCTTCCACGCCTTCACCGGGTCGCCGAAGCTCTCGAACTTCGCCTGGCGGTACATGTCGATGAGTACGCCGCGCACGTAGGGATACTTCACCCGAATCGGCGAATACAGATACCACGAGTACGAAATGCCGCGCTGGCAACCCCGAGGTTCGTAGGGGGGCAGTCCTTCCTCGAGCTGGGGATAGTCAGTCGCTTGCAGCTCCCAGGTGACGATGCCGTCCTTGACGAAGACCTCCCACGAACAGCTACCGGTGCAGTTGACACCGTGCGTCGTGCGAACACGTTTGTCGTGCTGGAAGCGGTTCCGATAGAAGTCCTCCCACTTGCGGGCGGCGGGATCAACCGTTTCCTTGCTCCATCTGCTCATGCTCTGCTCCTCAACCGTGAGACGTAGGTCTGTCGCATTCCGCGCCAGGCGATCGCCATTCCAAGAACCAGCACTACAGCGCCGGCGGCGCCGAAGATCAGCAGCCAATCGACGCCACTTGGGCTCTGCGCGTTCGGTGCTTCTGCGAGGAAGACCACGAGATGCGCGAGTTCGGCATCCGTGAGTGGTTTGTCGGCGAAAATCGGCGTCATGGTGGCGGATGGTGGATTGCTCAGCCATGCCTGAAGGCCGACGTCACCTCCCAACTTTTCGTGCACGTTGGTGAGGTCGGGCCCGAGGCTGTTTCCACCGAGGTTCCCAACCGCCCCAGCGACGTGGCACGACGCGCACGCTGCAGCTCCGTTTTCGAATCCGTCGGAGCCGGTGAAGAGGTTCTCACCCGTTTGCGCACTGGGCGGCTCGAGAGGAACCGTTGTCGAAGGCGTTGGCGCCGCTGCTGTGCGACCGGCGAGTTCGGTGACGAATGAAACGAGTGCGTCGATGTCGCTGTCGGACAATCCGGCCACGGGCGGCATGACGGCGTCGTAGGTGACACCGTCCACCTCGAGCTCGCCGACTCGCCCTTCTCTGATCACTTGAGCGACATAGTCCGGATCGCTTGCAGCCTCGTTGCCCGAAAGTGGCGGGAAGGTGCCGCTGATACCTTCTCCGAACGCCTGGTGGCACGACGCACACTTCGCCGCAAACAGCTCGCCGCCGGGGTCGGACTGTGCCCCGACGAGTTCGGCGCGTTGACCACCGAGTATGGCGACGGCAGTCGCAAGAAGTATCGCCGAAAATATCGTGACGAATGGATGCCTGCGATCCGAACCCGACACTTGGTCCCTCCAACCAGCGCCCTTCTGAATCAACAGAGTGTGATTCACAAAAAGCGACGTGTGTCACTTTCCTCCCGACATGATCGACGAACTAGGGACTGAAGTCCCTTAGATCGATTGGACGTCGTCGGTGACGGTCGGTGTTGGGTGCCGGTCGATCGGTGTCCAGTCGAGATCGGCTCCAGACGAATTGACCGGGTCGGTTCCCCGGAGACGAATCGCCCCGATGGTGAGAAGGATGAGTGCCGACATCGCAACGATGAGCCAGGTGAGACCTTTGCCGTATTCCCCGTAAAGCCACGCGGCAGGGACAGCGGCTACTGCGGCGCCCAAGACCTCGGACGCGCCCATCAGGCCGAGGGCGCCAGCTTGGCGGTTCTCGGCGACCGACCTCGAAATCAAGACCTGGCCCGCAATGAAACCGTACCCGTCGGCGAACCCGACCAAAGTCATCAAGGCGAGCAAGAGCCAGACGCTCGGGATGATGCCGTACGTGGCCGTCGCTGCGGCGCTGATCACCATTCCGGCGATCGCGACCCGGGGAGGCCCGACGCGGTCGGCCGTTCGACCAGCCCGCGCGCTGACCAGGACGACCGGTATGGCAAAAACGGTGAATGCGAGTCCAATGGTTGTCGGTCGGGCGCCGTCATCTTCGAGCATCACGGGCAGAACCGACTCGAATGCGCCGATGAGGAAGAAGTATCCAAAGATCAGGATCAAACCGGATTGCAGGCGTCGATTCTTGAGCAAATCGAAAGGAAAACTGGCGGTCTCGTCTCGCTGACCATTGTCGTCGGGAAGCCGTGCGACGAAGGGTAGAAACAGCACGGACAGGACCGCGAACGCGACGAACGGTGCGCGCAAACCACCAACTTCGACGAGCAGCGAGGCGGCGATCGGCCCGAAGACGAACCCACCGATCTCGCCGACGATAAGGCGGCCGAGGTTTTCGCCGACGTTTTCGGGGTCGAGCACAGTTGCTGCGCGTCGGAGGCCGGGAAGGACCAGCCCGCCAGCAAATCCAAGCGCTGCACGGCTGAGGCTCCACACGAGCACGGTGTCGGCAACGACCATCACGAACAGCGCAACCGCGCTGATTGCGATTCCGATCGTCGCCAGCTGTCTGCCGTACCCTCGGTCAGCGAACCTGGCGAAGCCGACCTGAGCAACGAAGCTTGCGAGGAAGCCGCTGGCCACGATGATGCCGATGCCCGTCTCGGCAAATCCGAGTTCGGATCGGAGTTCGCCGAGCACAGCGATAATGCCCGCGATGGACGCGCTCACGACCCCCATCACGATCTGGTACGGCAGCAGGTCTCGTTTCACGATGGCGACCCTACGAGTTGTCGTGCTGGGGTCCTCCTGGGGGCCGGTCGCGGCTCAGAACTCGGTCAGTCGCGTTGGATCGGCTGCGAGCATCAGGGCAACGCCGAGCAGAACGAAACCAACGGCGATCAGAGCCTTTGGCACAGGCGCTCCGCCGGTGAATGCCAGGGGACCTACCGGTTGCGGTGGGGTCGCGGTGGTCGCGGTTTCATCTGTCGAAATGGTGGGTTCAGGGGCAACCGTCGTGCCGACTCCGGGAACTGCGGCTGGTGGAGCCGTCACCGTGGGCGAGGTGGGTGTTGGTGACCCGGGCGTGGTGGGGGGTGTGGCCGGCGAGGGTGATGACCCTGGCGTGTTCGGAATCACGATCGGTGCATGTTCGCTGTTGACCGTGATTGTCACGGTGGCTGTCGATGAGTCCAGACCGTCCGACACGGTGTAGGTGAACGTGTCGATGCCGACGAATCCGGCATTCGGCGTATAGGTGACCGTGCCGTCACCATTGTCGATGACCGAGCCGTTCTCGGGCGTCGACACATTCGAAATGGTGAGCGAGTCGCCATTCAGGTCGATGTCGTTGGCGAGCACCGGCACCGTCACGGGTGAATTGAACGACGTCGTCCGATTGTCGGCGGCGGCGATCGGTGGTCGGTTCGGCACGGTGATAGTGACCGTGCCAACGGCGACGTCACTTCCGTCCGACACGGTGTACGAGAAGGTGTCGATGCCCCGGAATCCAGGGTTTGGCACATAGGTGATCACATTCGTCGAGAAGAGAATCACGACGCCATTGCTTGGAGTCGACAGACCAATCACGCTCAGCGGATCCGCGTTCGGGTCGCTGTCGTTGCCGAGCACGTCGATCTCGACGGGCGTGGAGAATGGTGTCGTGGCATCGTCGTCGATCGCCACCGGGGGAGCGTTCAAAACCGCCACCGTCACGTTGGCCGTGTCGGTGTCGGTTCCGTCGGTGATCGTGTAGGTGAACACGGCGTCGCCGCGGAATTCTGGCGAGGGTGTGAAGGTGATGGTGCCGTCGCCGTTGTCCACGACCACTCCGGTCGCCGTACCGCCGGCGGGCTGTGTGGTCGCGTTGATCGTCAGAGCGTCGCCGTTGTCATCGAGGTCGTTGCTGACCACATCGATGGTCACCGGTGTCGCGTTCGGCGTCGATGAGAAGTCGTCGACGGCAATCGGTGCAGCGTCAGGAACCTTGACCGTGATCGTCGCTGTTGCGAAGTCGGTTCCATCGGTGATCGTGTAGGTGAACACGGCGTCGCCGCGGAATGCTGGTGAGGGTGTGTAGGTAATGGTGCCATCGCCGTTGTTCACGACCACACCGGTCGCGCCGCCACCGGTGGGCTGTGTGATTGCCGAAACGACGATTGCGTCGCCGTTGGTGTCGAAGTCGTTCGCGAGTGCGTCGACGGTCACAGCGGTGGCAGGAAGTGTTGCGGCGCTGTCGTCGACCGCCACGGGAGAAGCGTTGGAAACCGTCACAATCACCGTGGCCGAAGCCGTGGAGATGCCGTCGGTGATGGTGTAACCGAAGGTGTCCGCACCGCGAAATCCTGGACGCGGGGTGTAGGTCACGGTTCCGTCGCTGTTGACGACCGTGCCGGCGCCCGCATCATCGACCAGAACGGTGCGAAGCTCGTCCCCATCGGGATCGTTCGATCCGACGAGCACGGCAACCGTCACCGGAGTCGACTCGGTCGTCGTCGTGTTGTGGTCGATTGCGCTCGGCGGCCGATTCAACATGACCGTGGCGCTCGCGCCGTTGTTGTTCGGAAACAAGTCGAGGTTGTCACCACGGACGGAGGCGACGTTGGTCGTCGTCCCCGAGCCGCTACTGATCGATGTGGCGATGTCGATGATGGCTGTTTCCCCAACGTCGAGGCGTCCAATGGTGCACGTGACAGTCGAACCGGTCGTGCAGGAACCGTGGCTTGTTGTCACCGCGACCGCAGACATGCCTCCCGGCAATACGTCGGTGACGACGACACCAGGGTCAGCCGACGGCCCGCGGTTCCCGACCAAAAGTCTGAAGCCTGCGGTCCCTGGAACGGTGACGGGTTCCCTGGGACCGCTTTTGAGCAGGGTCAGATCGGACCGGAGGCGTGGGGTCAGGATGACCGTGTTGGACTTGGCCTGAAGTGCCAAGCCGGAAGTCGTCGCAGTGTGCGTCGATGTGGCGACATTGGTCAATACATCGTCAGCAGGGACCGATCCAACGATCACGCGGAAGGTGACAGTGCGGCGAGAACCGATCGGCATCGCCCCACCGTTCGAGGCCGATGCGCCAGAGCCGAGCCGAGCCACGATCCGACCTGGTCCGCCAGACATCTCACCAGTGTCGTCACCTGCGGCGTCGGTCACCGACATGCCGTCGATGGCCAACGAGCCGGTCACGTACGTCGAGTAGTCGGGGATGACATCTTCGATCACCACATTGCGAGCACCGTCGTCGCCGTTGTTGGTTGCTGCGATCGTGTACAGAACCTCGTCGCCGGGTTCGAGTAGACCACCGTTGACGTCAAGACCCGATTTCGCCAGGTCGAGACGTGGCGCGAACAGCTCTGTCGAAAACGAAACGACGCCGGGAAAGTAGGTGTCGTTTGTCGTGTTGAGATTGATCGTTGCCGAGGAGGCGCTGTTCGCCAGAACGTTATTGGCGTTAATCGTGTCGATGTCGAGGCCCATCAGGTTTGTCTGGAATGGGTCACCCGTCGTGTTCGTCGAATTCGTGTGAGTCAGACTGCTGTTGAAAAAGTTCGTCGACGGGTTGAGTGAGTTCGTCAGCGACGTCGTGTTCAGGCGAAGGCTGTCGCCGAAGAGCCCGCGGTCGCCCTCATAGGCGACGACGCCGATCTTCGTACGAACTTGACCGGTCTCGGGAGTCAGAAATCCTGAGACGGGAATAGCGACATTCTGATCCGCGGCTGGGCTCTGTTGCACCACGGCGTAGCCGTCGAAAATCGTCAGGTTGCGCAATGGTTCGTTGATGTCTTGGACCGCGACGACGAGGGCCCAACCTCCATAGCGGTCGATGCCCTGTCCGGCTTGCACGTTCGCAATCGTGTACTCGCCCGATCGGGCATCGGTTACAAGTGAGGTCACCTCAGCGAATCCCTGATATCGGACACCGCCCGAGACCGGCGAGACGTCGACGCGATCGGCGATGATCGACTGGTAGCCCGCACCGTTGGGTGTCGCAAACAGCACCCGATCGCGCTGGGCCGCATTCGGTGCCGCTGAACCGCTGGTACCGGCAGTGGTGTCCGCACCCCAGTACAGACCGGCGAACAGCACGGTCGATGTCGACGGAATCGTCAGAGTATTGCGACTCGAATTGAAGGTGGCGGGGTTGCCGTCGATGTCCACGAACGTCATGGCGTAGTTGTTGTTGTTGTTTGCGCTGACTGTGGACGCAGCCCCAGTGCGAGCATTGATGCAACCCGATGCCGAGGTTGGACACGAGAGTGATGTGTTTCCCGTCATCGTGATAGCGCCGGTTGTATTGGCGGTAAATCGTGTGGTGAAGGGCCTGACGACGGCTGCTTCGGCCGGCTGCATGCCCGCAAACATGCCGGCGAGCAGCGCAAGAGTCAGCAGCAGGCTGATGGTTCGAATGGCGGTTCGATGTGACAACGGATCCTCGGCTTTGAGTTGGTCTGTCTCTCCTTCGGTTGGTCGTGGCGGCTTGTGTCTGACGAATCTGCGTCATATTGGAAATGAGGACTCTGCGTGTGCTCAATCGCCGATGAAGTGCACCTTGCTGAAACGCCGGCGGAAATCGCTGCTTTCGAGCGCCAGCTGCTCGGGTGAGGACTCACCGATCGCTGCGGCGATGAGCGCAGCGAGCTCGACCATGTCGTCTGGTGTTGCCCCGAGTCGGGTGAGTTCATTGGTGCCGATCCGGAGTCCGTCGTCTCCTCCCGATGGAAGACCGATGGCCGATGTCAGGAGGTTCGCTCGTCGAAGGTGTCGGGCGAGGTTCATACCTCCACCGTCGGCGCGAGCGTCGAGTGCGAATGCGTGAGACTGGGTGACCAGGTCACCGCAGCGATGAACAGCGACGCCCGCGTTGACCAACTCGAGGGCCAACCGCCGAGCATTAGCCAGCATCGATGCAGCATGAGCTTCGCCGGTCTCGATCCATTCCGCCAGCGTGATCGCCAGTGCTGCTGTCTTGGAAGCGTCGAAGTTTGCCGTCATGCCAGGAAACGCGATCTTGTCGATCCGTTCGGCAAGCGTGCTGTCGTTGGTCAGCACCAGGCCCGCCACCGGACCAGCCAAACTCTTGTAGGTGCTCATTGTCATGAGATGTGCACCCTCGTCCAGAGGATTTGGCCACGCGCCGCCCGCGATCGGGCCGGAAAGATGCGCCGCATCGAAGAGGACGTTGGCACCGCAGGCATCGGCAACTTCGCGAATGGCGGGCACATCGTGATGGGTGAGGTTGAGGCTCGAACCCACGGTGATGAGACGGGGTTGCACGGTGTGGGCCAGGTCGGCGAGGGATGCAACGTCGATCGTGTAACGATCCGGGTCGATTGGCGCTTCGTGAATCGAGAGGCCGTAGAGGCCGGCCACCCCGGGATCGTGATGGGTCACGTGCCCAGCGATGCTTGCTGGCGGAACGATGATGGCGTCTCCTGGAGATGTCGTTGCCATGAACGCGTACAGGTTGGCCATGGCGCCTGACGGAACCCGAACCTCGGCAAAGTTCGCTCCAAACACCCGAGACGCCAGTTCCGCTGCGATGACCTCGACCTGTTCGATTGCCTCGAGGCCCATCTCGTACTTGGCTCCTGCATAACCCAGAGATGTTCGGGTTCCCATTCCCGATGCAAGGGCGGCCACGGCTCGAGGGCTCATGGTGTTGGTCGCCGGGTTGAGGTTTACGCACTCGATGTCGTGAATTGTCGAATTTTGTTCGACGAGGTCGTCAACGCAGCCGCGCACCAGCGACATGTCGTCGGGCAATCCGTCGATGATCGAGCCGATACGAGCTTCGGATTCGTCAGGTACCCAGGGTCGGCGAGCCAGGTGTCGCCGAGCGTCGTGTTCTGCCATGCAACAGCTTGGGGCGCGCCTCTCCCGAGCGCAACGTCGTCGAGCCGCGCTCCTGCGTCTACTGTTCGCTACGTCACGAAGCAACGGGGTGCTCATGTCGAACACGATTCTCGAGATTCATCGCGCGGATCATGGCCGAACACGGCTGCTCGAGGAGGTGGACAAACCTCTCGATTCGGGTCAGATTCAGCTGCGGATCGACCGGTTTGCGATGACGGCGAACAACATCACGTACGCGGTCGCCGGTGACCTTTTCGGTTACTGGGACTTCTTTCCTGCGCAGGACGGGTGGGGTCGGGTGCCGGCGATGGGTTGGGCTGACGTCGTCGAGTCGGAGAACGGGGCGATCGACGTCGGCGGTCGCTACTACGGCTGGTTCCCGATGTCGCAGTTCGTGACGTTCGACGCCACGGCAACAGGTGATGGCTTTCGAGACGACGGTGACCATCGTTCGAAACATGCGCCCGTGTATCGGTCCTACGTCAATACCACCAACGACCCGTGGTACGAGGAAGGTGTTGACCGAGAAGATCGACACGCCCTGCTTCGGGGTCTCTTCCTCACCGGCTTTCTCGCCGACGAGTTCTTCGCCGACGACAACTACTTCGGCGCCGAGCAGGTCCTCGTCTTGTCCGCGTCGTCGAAGACGGCAATCGGGTTCGCGCAACGTGCGTCCGAGCGAGACGGTCTGGCCGTGGTCGGGATCACCTCGTCTCCGAATGTCGAGTTCGTCCGCTCTCTCGGTTTCTACGACTCTGTTGTCACCTACAGCGAGCTCCCTTCCGTCGAGCAGGTGCCGAGCGTGCTGATCGACATGTCGGGCAACCAGGCAGTGGTCGCCGAACTGCACAAGCACCTCGGCGACGAACTTCGCTACTCGATGGCACTCGGCCGAAGCCATCACGACGCCGCTCCCGCCGAGGTGATCGGCGGACCGAGACAGCAAATGTTCTTTGCCCCGACCGAGGTGTCACGACGACTCGACGAGTGGGGCAGGGCCTCGTACGCCCAACGAACGACGGCGGCCTTGCTTGCGTGCGTCGAAGGCAGCCTTGACTGGTTGACCACCGAGCTGACTCGCGGGCCCGAAGATGGTGCAAGAACCTGGGCCGACGTCCGATCCGGGAATGTTCTGCCCACCATCGGTCGCATCGTGAGCATGCACGAGGTCACTCCCGGCTGAGCACCACTTCTCGGGTCAGCCGATGGCGGCGAAGGTCGACCTGACGATGTTCTCGCCGCGAACGTCGCCCAACAAACCGTCGTCCATCCGATTCATGACATACGCGACGCTGAGGCGATTGTCCATGTCGAGAACGATCTTCGACCCACCCCAACCGCCCCAGTAGCAGATCCGAGGCTCGGCGTGTCCAGCTGGTGGTGGAGGATTCAAGGCATAGCCGATTCCGAATCTCTGGTGTTCGCCGAGGACGAGGTCGATGCCGTTCGATTGTTCTTCGAAGATCCGAGCAATCGTCCGGGGCGAGAGAAGTGTCACCCCGTCGAGCGTGCCTCCATTCGCCACGACCGCCTGTGCTCGGGCGACCGATCGAGCATTGCCGTGCCCGTTGGCAGCCCCGATGTCAGCTCGGCGCCACGCCACGGTGTTGGCGACCGACGGATCCTTGAGTGGGCCGACCTTGTTCTTGTACGCGGGACTGGTCGGGTCGAGTGACTCGAGCAGGTCAGGTTTTGGCGGGAACGGGATGATCGGGGAGATCCGGTGGTCGTGTTCGGCGCCGAGGCCGATGTGAAAGTCGATGCCCAGTGGTTCGGCTATCTCGTTCTTGAAGAAGGCGCCGAGCTGCACGCCGGTGATTCGGCGAATCACCTCGCCCACGAGGTGGCCCTGGTTTGTCGAGTGGTATCCAGACGCCGTGCCGGGTTCCCACCATGGTGCTTGGGCTGCGAGCATCGTCGTCGACTTCTCCCAGTCGTAGATGTCCTCGATGCTGACGGGCAGATCCCAGCCAGCAACTCCAGACGTGTGGCTGAGGAGGTTCTTGACGAGGACTCTCTCCTTTCCGTTGGCGCCGAACTCTGGCCAGTAGCTGGCGACCGTCGCATCGAGGTCGAGCTCGCCGCGATCGACACAGGTGAGCGCACACAGCGCAATCATCGTCTTGGTCGTCGACCACACGTTCACAATCGTGTCTTCTTGCCACGGATCGGTGCGAGTCTCGTCGATCCAACCGCCCCAGAGATCGACGACGGTTTCGCCCTCGATCGTGACCGAGACCGACGCACCCACGTCACCACCAGCGTCGATCGATTCGGCGAGAACCTCACCGAGTCGATCGAATCGTTCGTCGGAAAATCCGTGAATGTCGGCCATGTTTCGACGCTAGCGGCCCCGGACGCTCAGCGAGGTTTCGATGGATTTCGAACGTGATCGGTGAGACCATGCTTCCAGGGGTTCAGAAGTACTGAGATCTCTGGGAGTACACGTCATGCGGGCCTATTCACGATTTCATCGACCGAATGCTGGGCGACACCTCGTCGCTGGCCTTGCCGCCGTCGCGCTTCTCTCGGTCGGGTGTGGCGAGATTGCAGAGAACCTTGTCGAGGAAGGTGTCGAAAAGGCCATCGAGAGCGATACGGGGGAAAATGTCGAGCTCGACTTCGATGGTGAGGATGGTCTGACGATCGAAACCGACGAAGGCTCGATGACCATCGATGAAGATGGGTCCTTCGTCATCGAAGGCGCCGACGGCGAGGTGGTCACTGGCGAAACCACAGACGACGGGTACACCGTCTCCGACGAGGATGGCAACGCGGTGTTCGACGTCGATGAAGAGAACGGAGTCGTCACTGCCGAAACAGAGGATGGTTCGTTCACCTCGGGCCCCGGGATTCCCGATGCCTGGCCGGGGTCGGTCCCCGAACCTGCGGGTCTCGAAGACATCAACGGCTCGACGATCACCACCGACGGACAGATACTGATGACGGCAACCGGCACGGCATCGCAGGGTGCAACCGAGTACTTCGAGTCCTACGCTGCATCGCTCGAAGACGATGGCTACGAGCGCTCGAGCTACTTCGAGAGTGACGGGGTTCGTCAGGGCAGCTACGAGAACGGCGAGTACACGATCAATCTCGTCGGTGATGACGGGTCTTCGACCATCGCGATCACGCTGATGTCAGCTCCGGGGTAACGTCCAACACACATGACCGGAAATCCTCAGCCGCTCGGCGGCAACGACATGCCTCGCTTCGGCGGAATCACCACCTTCATGCGCCTGCCCGGACGTACCGCTCCGGCGGATCTCGACGTCGCCGTCGTTGGTGTTCCCCTCGACATTGGCACCTCGAACCGCCCTGGCGCACGGTTTGGTCCTCGTGGTATTCGGGAAGAGTCGGTTCTGCTTCGGCCGTACAACATGGCGACGCGGGCGGCGCCGTTCGACAGCCTTCGCATCGATGACACCGGAGATGTTGCGACCAACCCGTACAACCTGCTCGACTCGGTCGAACGAATCACCGCACACTACGACGAGCTCCTCGAGCACGACTTGGCGACGATCACGTTGGGCGGCGATCACACGATCGTGTTGCCGATTCTTCGTTCGATCGTAAAGAAACATGGTCCTGTCGGTTTGGTGCACATCGATGCGCACACCGACATCAACGACGAGATGTTCGGCGAGAAGATCGCGCATGGAACACCGTTCCGTCGTGCGATGGAGGAGGGTTTGCTCGATGGCGATCGGGTGGTGCAGATCGGCGTGCGGGGAACCGGCTACGCGGCCGATGACTTCGACTGGTCGCGCGAGCAGGGATTTCGGGTCGTGCAGGCCGAGGAATGTTGGTACAAGAGTTTGGCGCCGCTGATGGTGGAGGTTCGCCAGCAGCTCGGCGACGGACCCGTGTACCTCAGTTTCGACATCGATGGTCTCGATCCATCGTTTGCCCAAGGCACGGGCACTCCCGAGGTGGGCGGGCTGAGCGTGCACCAGGCCCTGGAAATCATTCGAGGGTGCAGGGGGATGAATCTCGTCGGCTGCGATCTCGTCGAGGTCGCGCCGATCTATGACACGAGCGGTACTACGTCGCTCACCGCAGCCAACCTGCTCTTCGAGATGTTGTGTGTACTTCCCGGGGTCGACTACCGGGCGTGACCGGCCGCTAGTGCAGCCGCTTGTCGAGATTCTGGAGGCGGTGTGCAAGCTCTTTGGCCATCGCGAGACCGAGCCCCGGCGTATCCTTGAGTACGGATTCGAAACGTTCGTGTGGGATCGCCATCAACGACATCGCAGTCTTTGCGGTGACGGTGGCCGACGCAGGGCCAGAGGCGAGCAAACCGATTTCGCCGATCATTTCGCCTTCGGGAATCTCGGCCACAACCTTGCCGTCGATGCTGACTTCGGCGAGACCGGACTCGACGACGTAGGCGTAGTGCTCACGACGGCCCTCGCGGAAGATCTCGTAGCCGGCCTTCACGTCCATCGTGTCGATGATCGCGACAAGGTGTTTGAGTTCTTTGACGTCGCAGTTTGAGAAGAGCGGTGCGGCGTGAAGACGGTCGAGTTTCGGATCTTTGGACACAATTCCCCCTAGAAGACGTGGTCGAGCATAGCTTCCGGGCGCACCAGCTCACGATCGAACCAAAACCGCTTTCACATACGACAGCTCGAATCCGAAACGTCGGGCGTTTCGTTCTGTGGGAATTCCCGGGACCGAACCGATCGTCGCGAAGGTTGCGCCGAGTTCTCGGGCTCGTTCCAACCGTGTGGCGATCAGGTGTTGTTGGATTCCCAGGCGTCGGAATTCAGGCAGCACGCTGGTGCCGAACAGTCCAGCGCTTCGCCGTTCGCGAGCATCATTCAGGGAAAGTGCTGCCGCTGCGGCCAGGACTCCGTCGACGGTGACGACATACCCTTCGACTCCGTCGTGTCGCAGTGCCAGGGCGGCTGTCCGGACCTCAGCTTCGGGTGCAGGCTCGCCGTCATTGAAACCCCGCGTGGAGAGTTCAGCCCATCGATCAATTGATCCATCGTCACTCTTGTCGACACCGATGATGTCGAGTCCTGCCGGATCAGCATGTGTCGGACGCCGTGCCGAGCTGTCGGATGTGAGATCGGCGACCGAAATGTTGATGAATTCGGCGAGTTCGAATCCGCGACCTCTGAGAGCAGTTGTTGCTGACGGGTCGGCGACGGTTGGAATGCCGATTCGAGTTTCGCTGTTCCGAAAGTCGTAGAACCCGATCATCTCATCAACATCATCGGTGGTCACCGGGCCGTGCATCCCGAAGTTCCAGCATTGGTTGAGCCACGATCCGGGCTCGGCGTAGGTCACGACAGCAGACCCAATGGTTTTGTTGTCCGGTGCTATTGCGAAGGCGACATCGCGCAAGGTTTGCTCGAAATGTCGAGCGACTCGAACAGCATCCATGGAGCAGCTTTGCACGCCGCAGTAGAGTTCGGAATCATGAGGACCGCAGTCCTGACGTGCACGTCTAGTCCGTCACCAGCCATCGATGACTAGACGCGACACGTCAGAGATCCCGACGCGTCGATCGAGTACACGCCGCTTGGCACTGCCGCTTTCGGGCGCCGCCATGTTGGCTGCGCTGGTGTTGGCCATCTCGTGGGTGGCGGCGCGCAACTATCTCGAGTCGGACGGTCGGGAAGCGATCGCGGAGACACTCGAGTCGCGGCTGTCGGTCACCGAGACCGCTCTCGAGCGTTGGCAGGCAAGAGAGGTTTCGAATGCCGAGGCGTGGGCTTCCGACGATCAAGTCGTTGATCTTGCCCGCTCGTTGATCGCCGTCGAACGAGACCAGGAGGCGTTGTTGAACGCACCACAGCAGCAGCGTCTTCGCGACCACCTCGCTCCGGTTCTCGACGCGTTTGGTTATCAAGGGTTCTTCATCATCGCTCCGGACGGGAAAAGCCTGGCGTCGACCCGCGACGCAAATACCGGAACGAGAAATCTGTTGCTTTCCGCACAGTCCGGCGCCTTCGGCGAGATCCTCGGAGGAGCGTCGCGGGTGACACATCCAATCTTCACGGACGTCCCGATAGAAGACGCACGAGGGGTGGTGAATTCCGACGCTCCGTCGATCTTCGTTGGGGCGCCGATCTTCGATGGGCCAGACGTGATCGCCGTGTTGACGTTTCGGCTCGACCCCGAGCGAACGTTCACCGAGGTGTTCTCCACCCAGCGATGGGGTCAGACCGGAGAGGCCTTCGCCATCGGCCGAAATGGGACGATGGTCAATGAGAGTCGCTTCGAAGACGATCTGGTCGCGGCCGGTGTGCTGGCGGACGGGGAAAGTCACTTCAATTCGGTGATTTTGGAAGATCCCGGCGTTGACCTGCGCGCTGGTTCGAGCATCTCGGTGCCCGAGCGGTCGACCTGGGTGCCGACCGCTGCGGCCACGTCGGTACTCGAGGGCGCCGGTAACAGTGGGGTTGCGTCGACCGGGTACAACAGCTACATGGGCCGACCCGTCGTTGGTGCATGGACCTGGAATGAAGATCTGGGGATGGGTCTCGTGGTCGAATTCGACGAGGCCGAGGCGACCAGCGTCATGAACCGAGCAATCCTGACGCTCGATCTCTTTGCCGCCGCAGCATTGGCGACGACACTGCTGGCGGGATATTTGGCGAGAAGGGAGACGCGACAACGTCGCGAGGTCGAACGGCTCAACGATAATCTCGAGGGCACGCAGTCAAACCTTCGCCAGGTCAATGAAGACCTCGCCCATTTCGCATACCTGGCCGCACACGATCTTCGTGAACCGTGCCGTCGTCAACAGATGCTGACCAGCATGCTGATCGAGCTGGACGCTTCCGATCTGAGCGAAACGATGCAGGTGCAACTCGAGATGATCGCATTCCAGAGCGCATCGATGTTGTCGATGATCGACGGTTTCCGGGCGCTGACGAACATCGTTGGCCCGGGACTCGAGCGGGCGAACGTCGACGTCGATGCGCTCGTCACGACTCTTGTCGACCAGGTCGTACCGCCAGAGCACTCGTCGGGCGTGGTCGTCGATCTCCCGTCGGCCGTTTCGGTGTATCCCGAATTGGTCGACATTCTCTTCCGCAAGCTGCTGTCGAACGCAACGACATATGGTTCCCAACCTTGTGATATTCGCATCACATCGGTGGTGGACGACGGCGTGATGGTGTATTCGGTTTCGAATTCCGTGGGGGCCGGCATGCGACTGGGCGAGCGCGATCTGCTTCAGCCATTCGTTCGCGGTTCCAATGCTGATGGTGCTGGTCTCGGCCTCAGCATCTGCAAACGTGTTGTCGAGTTCCATCGCGGACGGATCAGCGTCGATCATCGCGATGACAGAATCGAAGTGCAGTTCACGCTCGAGGAGCAAAAGCGATGACGGACATGACCATGACGCCAAGAGTTGTCGGCATCGGGCCGGGTCCGCTCGTGATGGTCGACGATGACGACGTCGACACGATGATGGTCGAGCGAAGCCACGGACGTTCGAAGCTGGACCGCCCGTTCCTGTCCTTCGCCGATGGCGAAAGTTTCCTTGCCTATCTCGACGACGTCGAGCGCAATGGTGTCCTGCCGTGGCTCGTTTTGCTCGACATAAACATGCCGGGCATGACCGGTTTCGATGTGATGAAGGCCATGCGCGCCAACGAAGCGTTCAGGAACGTTCCCGTTGTCCTCTTCTACAGCAACTCCGACAGTCAGGAGGACCGGGCCCGAGCGTTGACTCTTGGAAGCGATCTCCAGGAGAAGTTCTCCTCGGCTCTGGAATGCGTGGCCTTCCTCGACCGACTCGCCGATGACTCCGCATCGTCCGAGGGAACCATCGCCACCGACGCCAGGGAGACTCGAAGTGTCGGCTCCTTGACGGTCTCGAGCGTGGGACTGGGTTGCAACAACTTTGGGCGCAAGCTCGACCAAGCCGACAGCGCAGCGGTGGTCAACGCGGCGGTCGATGCTGGAGTCACGCTGTTCGACACCGCCGATGTCTACGGGTACGGCGATCACCCCTACTCGGGAACCGGCCAGTCGGAATCGTTCCTCGGTGCGGCGCTCGGTGCCCGACGATCCGACGTGGTGATTGCGACGAAGTTCGGCATTTCGATGAGTAAAACCGACCCGACGATGCGGGGCGGGGGAGCGGCGTGGGTGCACAAAGCGTGCGAAGGCAGTCTCCGGAGGCTCGGTACCGACTACATCGACCTCTATCAATTGCATCGGCCCGACCGAGATTCCGACATCTCCGAAACACTGGGTGCCCTCCACGAGTTGGTCATCGAGGGCAAGGTGCGTGAGATCGGTTGTTCGAACTTCAGCGCCGATCAGCTTCGCGACGCCAATGTCGAAAGTGCAGCCCTCGGAACCCCGAAGTTCAGCTCTGTGCAGAACGAATATTCGCTGCTCCGAAGAGAGGTCGAGGACGACGTCTTGCCTGCATGCTCGGAGCTCGGCATGGCGTTCCTGCCGTTCTTTCCTCTCGCGAGCGGTTTACTCACCGGCAAATATGCAAAGGGCGTGCCGGCACCCGAAGGAACTCGACTCGCCTTTTGGGAGCCCCGCGAGCATCAGGCACTGAACGATGATGTGCTCGATCGGGTCGACGGGCTCTCGGCGATGGCTGCACAATCGGGCCATTCTCTTTTGGAACTGGCTTTCTCGTGGTTGCTTGCAAGGCCACAAGTGGCATCGGTGATCGCGGGTGCCACGTCGCCCGAGCAGGTGCGTTCCAACGTGGCTGCGGCATCGTGGAAGCTCACTGACGACGAGCTCGATGCGGTCGACTTGCTCTGAAGGACAGGACCATATCGACCTCGGTCGCAACAGGTCGCCTACACTGACGAACACATGTTCGTCACATCGACCGACCTCAACCAGCAACAGATGCACGCCGTCCGCCACACCGGCTCGCCCTTGTTGATCGTGGCCGGTGCGGGCACGGGCAAGACAAAAACACTCGTATCGCGGGTCGTGCGGATCCTCGACGACGGCGCCGACCCGAACCGGGTGCTGCTGTTGACCTTCACCCGACGAGCGGCGGCCGAGATGCTCGGCCGGGTCGCCGCGGCAAGCGACGACCGGTCGGCCTCCCAGGTGTGGGGTGGCACGTTCCACTCGACAGCCAACCGGCTCTTGCGGAACTTCGGGCCGTCGGTCGGCCTTCCCGAAGGGTTCACCGTCCACGACCAGGCGGACAGCACCGACCTTATGGGCCTGGTTCGCACCGAGGAAGGCTTCGGTGAACGCTCGAAGCGGTTCCCGCGCAAGGAGACCATCGCCAGCATCTACAGCGCCATGGTCAACGGACAGGCAAAACTCGGCGAGGTGCTCGACGCGTCCTATCCGTGGTGCGCCGAACACGGAGATGCGCTGAAGACGATCTTCACGGCGTACACCGCCCGGAAACGCCGCCACAACGTGCTCGACTACGACGACCTGCTCTTGTTCTGGCGCGCCATCACCGTCGGGCCGAATGGCGACATGCTCCGCAACTTGTTCGATCACATCCTCATCGACGAGTTCCAGGACACGAACCCGATTCAGTGCGACATCATCCGCGGCATGTGTCGCACCGACGACGCAACGCCGACCGATTTGTGTGCCGTTGGCGACCACGCACAAGCGATCTATCGATTTCGCGCGGCGACAGTGCAGAACATGTGGGACTTCGCCCAACACTTTCCTGGAGCCACGACGGTCACCCTCGACCAGAACTATCGCTCGACCAGCCCCATCCTCGATGCAGCTAACGCGGTTCTTGCCAACCCGGCTGCCGGAGGACAACATTTCGCAAAAGAACTCTGGTCCGATCGCACCGAGGGGCGCAGGCCAGTGCTGGCGATCCACCATGATGAGGGCGCGCAGAGCCGATCGGTCGCCGATGCCGTGCTCGACGCCCGCGAGCGGGGAATGGACCTGCGCGACCAAGCGGTCCTCGTCCGTTCGGGTCACCACTCCGATCACCTTGAGCTCGAGCTCACCAGGCGCGACATTCCGTTTGTCAAGTACGGCGGACTCAAGTATCTCGAAGCAGCTCACGTGAAAGACCTGCTGTCACTGCTTCGTGTTCTCGACAATCCGAGCGACGAGCTGGCATGGCATCGTGTACTGCAGTTGATGGAGGGCGTCGGGCCGGCGACGATTCGCCGGCTGTCGGTCGAGCTCGGTAGCGACACGCCTGATCCACATGACGATCCTCTCGGGCGTTTCGTGGCTGGTCACGGCAAACTTCCACCCGCAGCGAAGGAACAGGCAGCGGAGTTGCGCGCGGCGTTGTCCGATTGCGTCGATGGATTGCTGACTCCGGCAGAACAGGTCAATCGACTGACGACCTTTTGTGAGCTCGTCTTCCGCAATCGATACGACAACGCCGACGCTCGGTTGGCCGACATCGATCAGCTCGCGGCGACCGCTCGTTCCTATGGAACCCGGTCACGATTTCTCACCGAGCTCACGCTCGACCCGCCGGCGAAGACTGGCGATCGAGCTGGTCCGCCTCACCTCGATGACGACTGGCTCACGCTCAGCACGATTCACTCGGCCAAGGGAGGGGAGTGGCGCGCCGTCCACGTGCTCCATGCCGCCGATGGCAACATCCCCTCGGACATGGCGCTCGGAGATTCCGACGGGCTGGCCGAAGAACTCCGCCTTCTCTACGTCGCGCTCACCAGGGCCAAGGACGAGTTGTTCGTGCATGTGCCCCTCCGGTTTCACGTCAACCGCTACGGCAGAGACGATCGGCATCTCTATGCCCAGATCAGTCGTTTCCTCGAGCCCGTGCGCGACCGCTTCGACGAGATCACCTCAGCCGAACACGAGACCGACGAGCAAACGATCGAGTTGTCTTCGGTTGGCGTGACCGACGAGGTCGACACGCTGCTCTCTTCGCTCTGGGAATAGAGTTTCTAGTTCGACGGTGGGCGGAGGTTGTCCCCGATTGCCTCGGTGAACCGGTCGATCAGCATCGCCATGAGGGCGAGGGTCAAACCGACCTCGAATCCGAACCCGAACAAGCTGCGTTTCAGTGCCCGCACGGTTTCGAAACCGAGCGCTCCGCCACCGACGAGACCGCTGATGATGACCATTGCCAGGGCCAACATGATCACCTGGTTGATCGCGGCCATGATCGTCGGCGCGGCGAGGGGAATTCGCACACCCAGCATCGTCTGACGAGGTGTTGCCCCGAACGTTCGCGATGCCTCGAGGCTTTCTTCAGGAACCTCACGGATTCCGAGCGCGGTTATGCGCACCCCGGGCACCATTGCATAGGCAACGGTTGCGATGATTCCGGGAACAACGCCGACCGTGAACAAGGTGACCACGGGGATGATGTACACCAGCGAGGGAATCGTCTGCAGCGCGTCGAGAATCGGGCTCAACGCTGCTTCGATGCGCGCGCTCCTGCCGGCGTACACACCAATGGGCACCGAGATCGCCACGGCGATGGCCGCAGCGATGAGGACCTGGACGAGTGTGTCGATCGAAAGTTCCCACAGCCCGAGAAGTCCAATGAGCAAGGTCGACGAGGCAGCAAAGATCGCCAGACCGGGTCCTTTCACCTTCCACGACGCCCAGGTGATCACGAGGATCAAAACTGGCCAGGCGACCGTTTCGGTGAGGAAGTCGCGTATCGGGATGTAGACGTAACTCACGATCGTGTCGTTCACGAAACGCGTGAGCCAGCTCATGTTGTCGCGTGTCCAGGTGACTGCGTCGTCGATCGGATCGAACAGCCGAGGCTCCCAGACCTCGGGGAACGAGTCGACGCCAACGAATTTGCCGACCACAATTGCCGCCGCCACAGCGACGAGGCCAATAATGGTGGTCCGAGCATTGACGCGTCGAAGAGGATCGCGCTCGGCGATCGACTTCCAGATGCGGTCGAGAACGATTGCAACTGCGACGATGGCCAGGCCCGCAGCGATACCGCGCCCTGTCCGCCGCTGGTTGAGGCTCTGCAGCACCGGGCTGCCAAGGCCGGTGGAACCGACGAGTGTGGCGAGCACGACGATTCCGAGGGCCAGCATGATGGTTTGCGAGAGGCCGGTGATGATGGTCTGCACCGCCATCGGAAGCTGCACTTTGAATAGCGTCTGCCTCGTCGTCGCCCCGTACATCTTCGATGCTTCGACCGCCTGTTCTGGCACTTGGCGAATGCCGAGTGTCGTGAGGCGGACGACCGGTGGAAGCGCGTAGATCACCGTGGCGAGCGCGCCGGGAACATCGCCGATTCCGAACAACATGAAAAGCGGTAAGAAGTAGACGAACGCCGGGATCGTCTGCATGGCGTCGAGGATTGGACGCAGGATTGCCTCGACCCGATGATTGAGCGCAGCCCACATCCCGAGTGGGAGTCCGATCACGACCGCCAGAAGTACCGCTGCGCTCATGAGAGCGAGCGAACGCATCGTGTCGTCCCAGAGACCGATCAATCCGGTGTAGAGAAGTGCGAGGGAGGCCACAGCGCCGGAACGCACCATACGTTTACGCGCCGGAACGACGAAGACGATGGCGATCACCGCGAACCACGGCAGCCAGAGCAAGATGTCGGCCAGCCCCGAAATCAGCCAGCCGATCGCATCGCTGACCGGTGTGAAGAACCCGGTGAAGGCGGGGTGCGTCAATCGGTTCGACCGAAGCCATGCGCCGGCGTCGTCGATCGGCGATTCGATGAGCGTGTCCCACTTGGCCGGAAAGACGTCACCTTTGCCGGTGGTGAATTGCAGGATGACGATTCCGATGACGAGGGCCACGACCGGCGCAAATCGTTTCACCGGCGACTCCGTCGAACCCGGTGCCGACGACGTGGTCGAAGTCATGCCTGGTCGCCGAGAAGCCTCGCCACCATCATCCGATCGACTCGACCCGCATGGTTCTGCGCGGCGTCGACGACATTGAGCGGACGTGGATCCTCGAGCAGGAGGGGCAGAAGTGTTTCGACCGAATCTGTGGTCTGGACCGTCTTCCAGCCTTCGTCGCCGTCTGGATCGGGCGGCGACATGACGTCGGCGGCGGTCAGTACCTTGACCTTGGGAATGTCCTTCGTGAATTCGCGAACGTAGTCGGTGGCAGGGTTCGCGATGAGTTGTTGCGCGGTTCCGACCTGGTCGAACACGCCGTCCTTCATGATCGCAATTCGGTCTCCGAGCTTGATGGCTTCGGCGAAATCATGGGTGATGAACATGATCGTCCGCCGCATGTCGCGTTGGAGGCGGATGAGTTCATCTTGCATGTCACGGCGAATGAGAGGATCGAGCGCAGAGAAGGGTTCGTCGAAAAACAGAATTTCGGGATCGACGGTGAGTGCTCGGGCCAGACCAACGCGTTGTTGCATGCCGCCCGAAAGCTGCTGTGGGTAATGCATCTCGTAGCCCGCCAGCCCCACGATCTCGAGAACCGCTTGTGCTCGGGCCCGCCGTTCTGTCTTGTCGACACCTTGAACCTCGAGGCCGTACGCGGCATTGTCGATCACGAGCCGATGCGGGAAAAGCCCGAAGTGTTGGAAAACCATCGACAGTTTCTTACGTCGTAATTCGCGAAGCGAATCGTCGTCCATGGAGGTGAGTTCGACGCCATCGAGGAACACTTCGCCGCGGGTTGGTTCGGTGAGTCGCGAGATGCATCGAACAAGCGTCGACTTCCCCGATCCCGACAAACCCATCACGACGAAGGTTTCTCCGGGCTCCACCACCAGCGAGACTTCTCGGACACCCACGGTGCATCCGGTCGCCGTGAGAATTTCTGCTCGGCTCGCACCTTCGTCGGCCAGATTGAGGGCTCGTTCTGGCTTGTTACCGAAAACCTTCCAGATACCACGCGTTTCGAGCCGGCCATTTCGCTGCACAGCCGAATCCCCCATGTCGGATTACTATAAGTTACGGGCGCATTGACGCGCCCCATGGAAGGGAAATCGTGAAGAAGAGAATTCTGTTAGTTCTGGGTGTTTTCATGCTCATCGCCGCGTCCTGCGGGAGCGACAGCACCACCGATACGGCCGACGGAGCCGACGACAGCACCACCGACACTGTCGCTGATCCCGATGACGGCAGCGGCGGAATCGACGAGTCGAAGCCGGAAATTTCACTCGTCGTGAATCCTTGGTCGGCCTCGCGTCTCAACGTCGAAGTGGCGAAGAACATCATTGAGAACCAGCTTGGCAATGCGGTCACCATCACCGAGGTCGACGAGAACGACGCCATGTTCACCGGCTTGGCCGATGGAACGCTCGACGCCGTCCTCGAGATCTGGCCTTCAGGTATCACCGAAGCGGAGAACGGTTTCTTCGATGACGGTTCCGTCAACAAACTCGGCGAACTCGGTGCGGTCGGTCGCATCGGTTGGTTCGTGCCGCAGTACGTGATCGACGACAATCCTGCGCTCGCCACGTGGGAGGGTTATGTCGACCCCGCCAACGCTGCGCTCTTCTCAACCGCCGAGACAGGCGACAAGGGTCGTTTCTTGGGAACCGATCCGTCGTATTCACAGTTCGACGAGCAGATCATCACCAACCTCGAATTGCCGTTCGAGGTGCAGTTCTCGGGTTCTGAGCCAGCAACCGTCGCTGAGCTCGATGCACGTGTCGCTGCTGAAGAGCCTGTACTCATGTACTGGTGGACACCGACTGCCGCGGTCGCCAAGTACAACCTGGTGAAGGTCGAGCTTCCCGCCTACAACGACACGTGCGGCGAAGCGTTCGCAGCCGGTGACGGTGGCGTCGACTGCGACTATCCAGAAGACCTCATCATCAAGGCGGCGTCACCTGCTCTCAAAGAGAAGGATGCAGCCGTCTACGCATTCCTCGAGAAGTTCACGCTCTCGAACGAGGATCAGCTCGAGATGCTGCCCGCCTTCGAGATCGACGGTGACGACCCCGCCGACGTGGCCGCCGCATGGGTTGCCGCCCACGAGGACACCTGGAAGGCCTGGCTCAGCTAGGTCCCGGTACTGAATTGTTTCGGACCAGCTCGTCGGCCACCGCCGGCGAGCTGGTTTCGCGATGGGTTGATTGTCCTGGCCAAACGCCGATTTGCCATGTATCCCCATGTATCCCCATGTGTTGCTGGGTGAAGGCAGGTTGGTGACGATGTCAGACAGCGAAAAGAGCACTAGCCCTGGACAGCGGGCCTTGTGGTTTCTGCACGAGCTGGCCACACACGAGGCTCGATATAACCAAAGTCGGCACTTCCGGCTGAGCGGTCTGGTGAATCTTGAGGCCCTCGAACAAGCGGTGAGTCATCTCGTCGAGCGTCACGAGGTGCTTCGGACAAGCTTTTCATCCGACAGGGGTCAGCCGCAACAAGTCATTCACGCGACGGGACGCCCGTGTTTCGAGTTCGAGATTGCTCATCCCGAATTCGGCGATCGCGCCTTGTACGTGCAGCTCGCTGCTCGGCGACGTAAACCGTTCGATCTCTCCGCGCCTCAGGCGCTTCGTGTCACGCTCCAGCAGCTGGCGCCTGATGACCACCTGCTTCACATCGTGTACCACCAGATAGCGGCTGATGAAGCTTCCGTGGAGATCCTGCTCGATGAGCTTGGGATCCTCTACCGATCACTCGACGGGCAGACCGAACTGGTCATGGAGCCTGCAACGCAGCTCGATGAGGGGCCGCCAACCGAGGTCCTTCGTGATGCCCATGGCCAGTTCTGGCGGACCGAACTTGGAGGCGCTGCGCCTCGAGTCGATCTCCCTGCGCATCGACCGCCCACCGAGCATCAGCACGAAGGCGCCATGATCGACCTTGCGCTGACACCTGAGCACAGCGCCGCCTTACGACGAATTGCCGGCGAAACGGACGCAACGATCTCGACCGTCTGCCTCGTTTCGCTCGCGTTGTTGTTGGCGCGGTGGAGCGGCTCGGACGACATCGTGATCGGTACGCCGTTCTGGGGGAGGGATGACGAGAGTAGACGAACCGTCGGTCCGTTGGAGAATCTGGTGCCCGTGCGTGTCGCGTTCGACGCCGATCGAACATTTCGTCAAACGGTCATCGATGTAGCCGATGGTCGCCGGCGAAGTGAAAAGCACGCTGCTCTGCCGTTCGCTGAGCTTGTTCGCGAGCTCGATCGCAGCGGCAGCACCGACGGAAATCCGGTGTTCGGCGCACATCTTCGCTCGTTTCGTGCGCAGGGGGGCCAGCTCGACCTCGGATCCGTCGCGACGGCGCGTGTCGAGCCGAAGACGATCTACTCGCGGTATGAGCTCGATTTGGGCGTGGTCGAAGATGCCGATGCGATTTCGTGTCGCTTCACGTTCTCGAGAGACCGTTTCGATCCGGGCCCGATGAAGGAGTTCGCTCGGCAGTACGAGCACCTGCTGAAGACTGTCGGTGAACGGGCTGTCGCTCCTGCGAGGCTTCTCCCTCTCGAACCGCAGTCGAGCGCAGTCGAGCGCAGTCGTCGTACCAACGACACCGCCGTCGAGTACCCGCGAGACCGAACCATGGGGGACGTGTTTCTCGACGTGGCCGATGCATATGGTGATCAGTTGGCCGTTGTCGAGGGTGAACATGCCCTGACCTTTCACCAACTTCGCGAACGGGCAACCAATGCAGCACAGGTACTCGCCCGTTGTGGTGTCGGCACCGGCGACTTCGTCGAGATCATGGTCCGACCCGACATCGCCACCATCACCGCGATGGTGGCGACGGTTCTCGTCGGAGCCGCGTACGTGCCGCTCGACCCGGACCTGCCGCCTGCCCGGCTGCAGGAGATCCACGATGATGCCATGGCAAAGGTCCTTCTCGGAGACCGAGCAGCGACGGAGCTGATCGACCTCGGGTCGTGTCAGGTCGTCGACCTGAACGACGGCGACGCCACCGAACCCGACCCGACGTTCCGCGCGCTGGTCACGACCGATGACCCTGCGTACATGATCTACACCTCTGGGTCGACCGGTCGGCCCAAGGGCGTCGTCGTTCCACATCGAAGCGCGCTTCGGCAGGTGATCAACTCTGACCTTCTGCCTCTTTCTATCGGTGATGTGGTCGGGCAGGTTTCCAACCTCGCTTTCGATGTGTCGGTTCTCGAGATCTGGGGCCCGTTACTGACCGGCGCTCGTATCGAGCTCATCGCATTGGAGGACCGTCTCGAACCGCGTCGCCTCGTGGATTTTCTTCGCCGTCGTGGGGTGACAGCGCTCTTCCTATCGAGCTTGCACTTCAATGCGGTCATTCGAGATGTACCCGACGCCTTGTCGACGCTCGATACGTTCCTCGTGGGCGGTGATGTCGTCCAGCCTGCGCCTGTCAGACGAGCGATGTCACATGGGGCGCCACGTCGATTCGTGCATGCGTACGGTCCGACGGAGTCATCGGTGTTCTGTTCGTTCGCCGAAATCGTGAGTCCTCCGAGCCACCGGAAAGACGTGCCGATTGGCTGGCCGGCGGCCAACAACACCCTCTATGTCCTCAACGGTGCGGGAGAACTCGCCGCTCCGTGGGAACCTGGCGAGCTCTACGTCGGGGGAGCGGGCGTGGCGACGGGGTATTGGCGTCAGCCAGAACTGACTGCGGAACGATTCGTGGCGGACCCTTTCGCCGGCGCCGCCGATGCTCGCATGTACCAGACCGGTGATCGCGTGGTTCAAGAACCTGACGGAACCCTGCACTTTCTCGGACGTGTCGATCGGCAGGGCAAGATTCGGGGAAATCGTGTCGAACTCGGCGAGGTCGAAGCAAAGATCACGCAACTCCCTGGAGCAGACAGCGCGCGGGTCATCGTGGTGGGTGAGGGGGTCGGCCAACGACTTGTCGGCTATGTCGCGAGGTCGCCTGGATCGGATCTGACGCCCGAGCGGGTCATCGCTGACCTTGGGCGACTTCTTCCCGGCTACATGGTCCCTCGCGACGTCGTCATTCTGAACGAGTTTCCGACCAACCATCGAGGCAAGATCGACGACGACCGCCTGCCGTCGCCAGATGCACGCACCGCGTCCGAGATGGATAGACCACGGAACCGAATTGAAGAGTTGATCGCGCAGTGTTTCGCAGATGTCCTCGGCGTCGAGAGTGTTCGACGAGACAGCGACTTCTTCGACCTCGGTGGACACTCGCTGATTGCGCTCGAACTCTTGGCTCGCGTCGAGGAACGACTGGGGATTCGGATTTCGCTCGTCCCGTTCATGCGGCACGCATCGGTGAACCAACTCGTGGCGTACGTCGATTCTCTGCGGGCCGAAGAGGACCGCGCCCTGATTGGCGTCGAGAAAGATGATGCTGGCCAGATCGAAGCACTGGCGCGACTGATCAACACGTGGGTCGGGACACGATCGAATGCGGACAGCTTGCTCGTGCAGCGAAACGTCGACGGGGGCGGCCGTCCTCTCTATTGGTGTTTTCAAGGCGAGAGCGAGCTCGATGGGTTGGCGCGTCACCTCGGTGCGTCGAACCCGATCATCGGCATGCGCTCGGCCTATGGCGTGTGCGAGCCGATGTCCAACATGATCCCGGCCTTGGCTCGGCGATATGCAGAGGAGATCATTGAGCTCGACAGCGGCCCATATGTCGTCGGCGGAAACTGTGCCGGTGCCGAAGTTGCGTTCGCCGTCGCCTGGGAGCTCGAGCGAAAAGGTCTCGAGGTCGAGCTTCTGATCGTCATGGAGCGCGTCATCGATGCGCCGTATCCCGGTGATGTTCTGATGCTGTTTGGTCGCGAGAGCGAGGACATGAACCCGTATCTGACGGGTGCGCCGAGCGACGAGGTCTTTGCTCGGAACTACGGAAGCTACCGAGTCGACACGGTCTCGGGCCGGCACGGAACGTTCTTCGGTAGCCCCAACGTGGAAGAGCTTTCGGCCACACTGCGACGGTTCGTGAACGATCCTTTCGTGGATCCGCAGCAGACCCCGGAGCGTACGCTCGATGAGCCCGCACACGCGGTGTCCCTCGACCCACCATCGTCGTCTTTCCCGAATGCTGAGGCGTTCGATCTCGGCGAACTCCCTCCAGGCGATCTCACTCGGATCGACCACGGCGAACACGAAGATCGTCGGTTTCTGCTCGATCGGGCCGAGAAGTACGGTCCGATCTTCACATCGACGACCTCGGGCGACCGTTTGGTCGTGTGTGTCGTGGGGTTCGAGAACTGCAAGAGGTTGTTGCGCGAACACGCTCGGCAACTCGGGCCCAACTCGATGTCGCTCGGCGGGCTTTTTCCGAAGGGGATCATCCGGGAACTGCACGGACCCGACCATGCGACATACCGAGCTCCGCTCATTCGTGCCTTGGCTCCCACAGGGGCTCCATCGACGGGTGTCGTGGCACATCGCACCGCCAGCACCGTGTTGAGTGAGCTCGCGGGACAGGACGATTCGAGTGATCCGCAGTTGCTCGCAACGGCGCTCGACACGATCGCGACCAGCACGCTGGTCGAAGTGGTCTTCGGCGCGGTGTCGGGGACCGATGCCCACGACAGCTTGCTCGCTGCGTTCAAACGGCTTGGCCCCGATGGTTTGGTCTGGGTTCCCGAATCGCCACAACGAGAAGCGTTTGCGGTCCTGCGCTCGCTGCTGTTGGAGCTTGTCGAAAACGGCGCGGCCGACACGAGCGTGCTGCACGGAATGGCGGCCGCTGGTGACCTTGACGAGACCAGCCTCGGCAATCTGATCTACATGGTCGAGATCGGAAGGTTCGACATGGCCAGCCTGATGCGATGGCTGGTGAAGCTCGGGGCGGACAACCCGGCGATCCTCGAGTCCATCAGAGCTTCAACAGACGAAGAGGACAAGGCGGTCGGCGCCGATGCGTTCGTGCTCGAGACGTTGCGTTTGCACCAGAGCGAGCGGCTGATGCGAATCGCGCTCGAGGACCTCCGGTTCGATGGTCACCTGATTCCTCGAGGGACCGTAGTTCGGATGTGTCTCTGGGAGTCGCACAAGGACCCGTCGACCTTCGACGACCCGTTCAGTTTCGACCCAACTCGGTTCTTGCGCCACACGTACACGAGCGATCACTTCGCGCCCTTTGGCTTGGGTGGTCGGCGGTGTCCTGCGAGCGACCTTGCCGTCGCGCTCGCCGCCGGGGTTGTGCAGTCGATGGCCACCAGTGCGCGGCCAGTGATGGTGCAGGACGGCCCGCCGATTCATGGCGCATGGCACTGGGAGCCGAGTCCAACGATGCGTGTGAAATGGCAGCGGTTGCCGCTCGCTCAGACGTTCTAAGCTGGGCGGCCTACAGCGGACCATCGGTCGATTTACGCGTCACCTATCGACAATCGTTCGAACCGGTGTGCCTATTCTTGGTTCGAAAGAACCATCTACGGATTGGGCGCAATAATGAGACACAAGTTCGCAGGCGCAGTTGTGGTCGCTGGTCTGATTGGGTCGGTGCTCCTGTCGCAGCCGTTGGGCGCTGAAACGAACACGAGTCTCCAGACGTGGAGTTGCGACGGGGTAGAGGCAACCATCGTGGGGACGCCGAACGCTGAAACCCTCAGGGGTACCGCCGGACCCGACGTGATCGTCGCACGGGAAGGCAACGACCTGATCTTGGCTCTGGGCGGCGATGACATCGTCTGCGCCGGCAAGGGCGACGACACGATCTTCGGCGGCCCCGGGTTCGACATCATCTTCGGTGCCCAAGGCAAGGACCGCCTCTATGCGGTCAGCGGAGCAGCGGCGACCGAACGGGGAGACACCAAGGGCTCCCGCATGTTCGGGGGAGCCGATGACGACCAGATCTTCGGGTCGAACAAATGGGACCGCATGCAGGGCGGCCCTGGCAACGACGAGCTCAACGGTTACGAGGGTCGTGACTGGATGCGAGCGGGCCCCGGCAATGACGCCGTCAACGGGGGACCAGGCATCGACGATCTCCACGGTGGCAATGGACGCGACGACATCGATATGACCAACGGCGATATCGTCCGTGGTGGTGCGGGCCTCGACTTGTGTCGCATCGGTGCCGGTGAGCCGTCACTGTTCCGTTCGTGTGGGTTCAATGAGCGAGAGACGCCCCGGCGTGGTGTCGTTCTCACCCAGTGCAGTGTCCAGAACGAGTACGTCGACATTCTCAACGACTCGCCAGCAGCTGTGAACCTCAATGGCTGGCTGTTGCACGATGCGGATGTCGAGCATTCGTTTGCCCTCGACGGGGTCACCCTGCAAGCCGGAGCGACCGTTCGGGTGCTCTCGGGCCCCAACCCGGTCGCGAGCCCCGGTCGGGTCGTTGGTTGGACCAACAACGTGTGGAACAACACCGGCGACACCGCGTTTCTGCTCGACGCCAACGAGACACAACGATCACAACTGACCTGTAGCTGATCGGGCCCGATAGCGAAGATCGGTCTTCGTCGAGAACGACAGCAGTGACGAACTGGAGCGCCTCGAGGCAGGCCAGGTCGAATTGCAGGCGCAACTCGACCGCGTTCTCGAACAACTCGAAGCAACCCGCTGAGACCGAGAACAGTGCGAGGTGAGCGCCCCAAGACTCCATCGGCAAGAGGATGCCGACCGCAACTGGTAGGACCAGGGGGACCGACTGGTAGGACCGCCCGGGCCGGTATGTAGTATTCTCACACGAGGCCGCGCGGGCCGGCGGACGGTCCGGGGACCGGCTTCGACGCAGCGTCTGGGGGATGAGGGTATGGAAACCAGCGACACAGAGATATCGTCGTCCGACTCGCCAGTTGCGGGGCGTCTTGTCAGGGATCTATTGCCCCCTGAACCAGCTGAACGGATTATTTACGTCAACGGGGAGTTCCTGCCCGAGAGCAAGGCAGTCCTCTCGGTGCTCGATCACGGCCTGATGTACGGTGACGGCTGCTTTGACGCCTGGTGCGGGCGAAATGGGTTCATCTTCCAGCACGAGATGCACACCAAACGGCTGTTTCGCTCGATTCGTGCCTTGAAGCTCGACCGCTGGATGACGATGACGTACGACGAGATGTACGAGGCGATCATCGAGACCGTCCGCCTCAACGTCGTCCCCGACATGTACATCAAGGTCCTCGTCACACGCGGCATCAGCTCCGAACCCGTCATCAACATGCGTGACTGCAAGGAAGCAAGCGTTGTCATATTCGCCCGTCCGGTGATCTACGAGATGGACATGGACAAGATGGAGTCTCAGGGCATCCGTATGAAGGTGCTCTCGACTAGGCGAGTTTCCCATGAGGCGCTCGATCCTCAGGTGAAGAGCCTCAACTACCTCAACATCGTGATGGGCAAGCTCGAAGCATGGGACTCCGGCTACCAGGACGGAATCATGCTCGACTCCAACGGTTGGGTTGCCGAGTGCCCTGGCTACAACATTTTCGGTGTCAAGGGGAACACACTTTTCACACCATCCCATGAGCTCCTGCGA
>RCMY010000259.1_pt1 | contig 49812 bp, 41 predicted proteins | sample 2041341 | NCBI WGS metagenome assembly RCMY01 (sample SAMN09708234, study PRJNA481090) | Marine sediment metagenome, whole genome shotgun sequencing project.
GATAAGCACCTGATATTAATGAAAAAACGAACCGCTTAACTATTAATCGAAATCTAGAATAATACTCTTGTTTTATAGGGGCCAAAACACTTCATTAGGGCACAAAAGCCGAAAATCTCGGTTCCAAACATAAAGTCTAAATGAGTTCAATGATAAAATAATCCATAAAGCACCAATTAATCCTTTTATCAGCACTTCAGAAAGAAATTGTCGAGAATTTCTTAGTTATGTATCCTCAACGGACGAATCCTCATCCTTTTTCTTTACTTTCTTACTCTTTTTAGGGTTTTTTTCCTCCACCTTTGATTTAAAACGGTTCACCTTTCGCTTCAGCAATATTTTCTGCTTTAAGGTCGTAATTGTATTTGAGAAATATCTACCCTAAAAAATTCCTGCCGACACTAACATAATCAACATGCCCAAGTTTTTGGCCGTGCCGCCTAAAACGATGAAGAAAGCAACGAACAATAAGTTGAAGCAACCGATGATAAAACTCGCCTGTTTATGTGTAAGCCCCCGATAATCGATCAGCACATGGTGGGTATGGTTCCGATCGGGCGAAAAGGGGCTTTTTTATAAGGTCTCTAGTATGCCTTTTCCTCTCCTTTGAAAACATTTACCACCGTTAGGATGACAATTTTAATATCGAAAAAGAAAGACCAATTTTCAACATAAAATATATCAAGTTTTATTCTGTTCTGAATATCGCTGTCGTTTTCAACCTCACCTCTGTATCCCTTGATTTGCGCTAAACCAGTTATCCCTGGCTTAATGGAGTGGCGAAGCATGTATTTGTCGATTCGATGACGATAATCGTCAGTTTGGTTAATAGGATGTGGCCTAGGGCCGACCACCGACATGTTTCCATACAGAACATTATAGAACTGCGGTAATTCATCAATACTTGTTTTTCGAAGAAAGCTACCGATTTTAGTGACCCTCATATCATTTTTTACAGCGGCCACTACATTGATATCATCATTCTTTTTCATTGACCTGAACTTAAAACAGTTGAACTCCTTGTTATCAAATCCGGTTCTCTTTTGAATGTAAAACACAGGGCCCCTGGATTCAATAGAAATTAAAAGTGCCAAAATAGGTCCGATCCAAATCAATAGGCCGAAGATAACAATCAGGGAAAATACGATGTCAAAAGTCCTTTTAACAAAAGCGTCTATTGTATTGTGAAGAGGTATATCGCGCAAGGACAAAATAGGCAAATAATCGTAATACTCGAATTTGAGTTTTTTCGAAAAGATATTTCGATTATCCGGTAGGAATTTAAGAGTTTTTAGATTGTTATCCGCAAAATCAATAAAATCTGTAATTTCTTTGTCATTTAACTCAGAAACCGAGCAGTATATTTCATCAATTCGATTTTCGAGGATATAAATGAAACATTCCCGTGTATCAAACTCACTGTTTCTCGGATCGTATTGTTTCATAAAAAGAAATCCAAATTCCGTCTTTGTTTCGAAAACTTCAATGAGCTGACTCATTTTTTTGTTTTTTCCAATTATCACTACCCTCCTCATATTTGATTTAGCACGTTGCCTAAATAGCATTAACAGTAGATAACTGGCAATTTTCAAAACAGTGATTGCGACAAACACGAAACCAAAGTACTGCGCAAGCTCAAGCCTGCTCATGAAAGGCTGTCTAAAAAACCCTATAAAAGAATACAGAATCAATAAAAAGAAAACAAATTGGGTGAAGATCTTAATTAAAAGGCTGGTAACCCTAGTGTACGAATAAATCTCATAATATCTGTTTTTAACCGATATGATAATCCACGCAAGTGAAATATAAAGATGGAAAAGTAGCGGAATTTGTGTGCGCAGCGAAACCAAAAGAACAAACAGGTTTAGTACTAACAAGTCGGCCACAAATGAAGTGGAGGTAATTATTCCGGAAAGTCTGCCTTGTTTAAAAAACATCTAGTGGTTGATACAAGTAAGTAAAGAGATAAATGTAGTTTTTATTCTTGGTTTTGACCCGAAACCACCCTATAAATCATTTTAGGAAGGGACTTTGCCACACATAAAATCTTCGTAGGTCTGGTTGATTAAATCCCATCTAAATTGGGCATGGATTTTCTTTCTGTTGTTTTCCACAAACTCCGAATAGTCATTTTTATGTAGGCCCATAAGATTAGAGACATCTACGGAATTACTGAAATACTTGGCATCTGCACCAAGTATACCTTTATTGAAAGCATTATCATGGGCAAGAATGAGGGAATTTGACGCCATTGCTTCCAGCAAGGATGGGTTCGTACCGCCAACGGAATGTCCATGGAAATAGAGATTGGAATAATACCTTAAGTTATTGAGGTGTTCAATATTGAAGATGCCACCTAGAAAACGAATGTTTTTATAATCCATGAATTTATTCTTAAGATAAGCACCAAATTTGGTTTCGTGCTTTCCAATAACTAAAAAAATCTGATCGTTTTTACTGGTTACTACCCCGTCGAGAATCATCTCCAAATTATTCTCGGGTTCAAATCTTGCAACCAACATATTGTACTGGCCATTTTCTACCTTATATTGCTCAATTATCTGTTCGGAAGGCTCATTGAAGAGTTCAGCCCCATAAGCAATATACTCCGATTCGTGCCCATATTCCGATTTTAGATATTCTTGTATCCCCAGGGAATCGGCAATCAGAAAATCACTTGTTTTGATGGCCAGTTTTTCAGCATATTTAAGGAAGCGGCGAACATTTTTGGAATATTTGCTGCGTTTCCATTCAAGCCCGTCCATATTTGAAAATATAACTGGTTTTTCAGGTAATAGCCATCCCCAAACCGAACTGCTTGTGTATCCTAGTTGCAAAATGATATCGTATTCCCTTTTTCTACTTTCCCGTATACATTTAAAGTCGTAGACGAATTGGCCAAAAGTACCCATGAGGTATTCGGGGTCCCATTTATGAATGATGTTAACGCCCCTCCACTCTTTTTCTTGATAAATATGATTATGCGAGTTATAGACATAGACCTCATGGCCACTCTTGACGAGGTGTTGCGAAAGATATTCGGCAAACTGTTCAAACCCACTATAATTATTGGGTATGCCCCGTGTGCCAATGATTGCGATTTTCATAAAATACCACTTGGTAAGCTACAAATATAATATTTTAATCGCTCTGATGCGGCTGGCAAGTTTAGTTCGTTGGAATTGCCAATAATTCTAAGTAATTCGATTAAGAAATAGCCACAAAACGCTGACGACTTGTGTAAGTTTTGTTCTTCAATTTAATCCCTTTTATATCTCTCTATAGTCCAGCAAAAATTTTAGTGTTGGAAAAGCCATGATTTTGTCTTGAAAGTCGATCTTTTCACTGACTACAATTACCGTTGACAATATCGTCCTTAATGGGGTTATAACCATTATCCGTTACCCAAAAGCTTCCCGAAGTATTATTGTTGACCGCCGTTTCTTAGGCGCAAAAATTTACTAGTTCAGAATTGTATCTCATCTGAATATCATTTCCAATGTTATCAAGGTTTGCAAAAATATTTAACGATGTGCTCCCTGATGAGCCTATGATAATAAAGTCACCCCCAACATTATTTACATTGCCAAAAAGATTGGAGATATCCGCCCATCGAATTATCAAACTGCCAGTAACGGATTCCAAGGCTTTGAGCCACTAACCGATGGTACCGGAAGAGGAGATGTTTCACCAAAAGAACGATTTATCCCAATAAGTATCTCATCCGCCTCAACAATTGAATTCAACGCTTCGAGGTTCGTTATGTCACTAGCACAATGTTGTTCGTCATTAACCTCCCCACACGGCAACCTTATTGATATACTGCCCCTTAGTTTGCGATATTGATGTTTTCCGAAATTGTCGATATCACGTTGAGAGTAAAAGGTTTTGTAGCCAACAAAGGTATTTCCAGTAGTCGTAAATCTAAATTTGGTCTCTGCGCTATTGTTCGGCGCGTTTACTATCAATCTCACATTGTATTGAGTGCTTTCCTCTAAACTATCGATGAATCCCCTAAAAACACCAACACCATTCTCTATCTCAATGTTCAAAGACTATTCAACCAATTCTCCGTCTACGTAGAAATCCGCTGTTAATTTATCAAAGTTCAGGTAGGTTTCGTCTAAAAATGTTTCCACTTTGATATTCGCCTCGTTCCTATATGCTAGCGTAAAACGCCCTCCAATTTTGGGCAAAAAAGTATCTTTAATCGTCAAGCCAGAAAAGGTCATCTCCGTTTCATTGCCATCTTGATCGAAGGCTACCACCTTTCCCTTATAGGCTGTGCTTTCTTTTAAGTTCATTACATTGTGGAAAAAGAAAAACTCACGATTCTTTTCGGCGAACTGGGATTCCACAATATCGTCAGCTACCAATTCCAGCTCCACTTCCGGCATATCCTCGGCGATATAGACTTTGTACTTTACAATAGAGTTTTCGGGATCGGTGGACTCTGACCAGCGTACCATCAAATTAGAGCTGCCCGCTTCCTCCACTCCGATGCCAAAACTGCGCGGGGGTAGGTTCTCTGCATCTTTTTCGGGCTCCTTTTCTATCTGGCCCGGGTCTTCTTCATCGCAGCCCAAAAGTATTACGGCACTGTGCTTACGAACACCAGTACCAATTTCAATGCGTTTGGAAAACCAGTGGTGAAGGAGTTTTTTATATTGACCAGAAATTTCATAAAATGAGGGGGTTAGATTATACCCATTGTATATGGCTAATGTAATTATTGGCTACAATTACCATTGACAATAGCATCGACAGTTGGGTTATAGCCATTACCGTTTACCTCATAGCTTCCCGAATGGCCGTTGGTAAGCAAGGTCTGAAGGGAACAAAAATCAACAAGATCACGATTTAAGGTTATCTCGATATCGCCACCGATAAAGTCAAGGTCAGTAAATATATTTAACGATGTAAACCTAGATGACTCCTTAATTGAAAGATTCCCTCCGACATTGTTAATCACACCGAAAAGATCGGTCAAGTCGGCTTGGAACAATTCCAAATCACCTGTGATGGTCTGTAACCCCGCAAACCCATTCACCGGACTACCCGTACCTGTAACAGGGTTGTCAAATGTTCCAAGATAAATATTGCCTTCAACCTTGGTAATCGAATTCAATATGCTCAGATCGGTGATATTATAACCGCAAATTTTATAGGGGTCCTCTGGATGGCACCCAGAAGGCAGGTAACATGTTATATTACCCTTGACTGAAAGAAACTGGTTCTTTGCAAACTCATCGACTTCCTCTTGATACCGAAAGGTGACGTCTCCCTCGAAGGTATCGCCAGCCGTTGAAAACGTCAATTCCTTTTCTATTCTATTGTTCGACGACTCAAGAACAATTCGAAGGTCGTATTCAGTGTTTTTCTCTAGGTTGTCAATTATTTCGACAAAGCGAACCTCTTCATTAACATTTTCAACCGTTGCCTCGATATTTTCTTTTACCAATATATCGTTAACATAAATATCCGCGGTTAATTTTCGATTGGCACCCATATAACCTGTATAATCTACCTCAACCGTGACTTCTGCAGATTTTTGGTACGGTCTAATAGATGCTGTTGCCGTGTTATCGCCTTTTACGGTCTTTGCAGAAAAGCCTATCTCGGTCTCATCACCGTCTTGATCAAAGGCCACCACCTTGCCCCTGTATCTCGTATTGTTTTTAAGGTCGGATATATTTTGGAAGAACAAAAACTCTCTTTTTTGGGAGAATTGGTTCTCCGAGATATTATCCGCCACCAGTTCGAATTCTGCGCCTTCAACATCCTCGGCGATGTATACCCTGTACTTGACTATGGAGTTCTCTGGATCGGTAGATTCGGTCCATCGCACTACCATGCTCGATATATAGATATCCTCTACCACTACAGTAAAACTTCGGGGAGTCAGGTCGTTGTTCTTTTCACAGCCCGACAACCAGAGCATAACGCAGAAAAGGATTGTAGCTGTTTTTAGCAGATTGTTAAATGCGTATAAATTCTTCGATAACATCACAAGAACTGGTCTATAAATATTGGATTAAAACTTACAACGTTTTTAAGAATGTGTTATTGTAGATCAGTCCAAAAAATTAGACGGGTAATTCAGATCGGGTATGCGTACTTTGAGAATAACTACGGACGGTCGTCCGATTCGTTCGGGCTCAAAAAGAACAAACAGGTGAAGAAAGCAAAACTGAATATGCCCCATTGCCTTGTGAAAATTGATTCGGTCATGGAGGCCAATAAAACAAGTAAACCCCAAAACAGTCCAAGGTAGTTTTTAATAAAAAAGGTTCGTGCCAATGGCGATAAAAAAGTAAAAATCATAAAAATCAGCCCTACCAAGCCGTACTGTGTAAGGGTCTGTAAGAACTGATTGTGTGAATGGTATTTATATTTCAAAGGTATTTCAAGGCCTCTGACCTCAAACTCGTTCAGCAACAGTTCGGTACCTTTCTTTTCACCGGAACCCCAAACTATGTTTGCTTTTGCAGCATCCACAGCGCCTTGCCAGATACTTGTTCTTAGAGAAGTACCCGAATATACATTCCCCTTTTTATTGGCCTTGAAAATACGATTTTTTATTACTGGATTTTGAATGGCAATCGCAAAACAGGCTCCAAGAATGGCTACGCCAATTAATAGCTTTTTGAACGATAATTTTTTAATGACCAACATATATATTGGTAAAAGAATAACTAGGCTGACTATGGCATTTCTCGCGGCCAACAAGAAAATACTTATGACCAAAAGAATAAAAACCAGATACCTTAAAATATTGGATTTAATCTTATGCCCGTAGGTAACTAAAATTAGCACCCCGAATACATAGTACATGCCCAGATAAATTGGCTGAATACCAAAAGGTTCCGCTAAAAAGTCATAGGTAAAATACCAAAAATTGATGCCACTTTCGTTATTGATGATTCCTCTGAAAATGGCATACCCCAAATTTACGGTAGCGTTGAGAACACACCCTCCCAGAAATACAAGTAAAATTTTTGGCAGCAAACTTTGAAGTTTTCGCGATTGAAAACTAATGACCAAGGGAAGTATCAAGAAAGCAGCGTAATCAAAAACGACCATACCCGCCTCCGTTCTATTTACGACTAGCTCTCTGATTAAAATTATCGCGAACATCAAAACCAAGGCAAAGTTGAATTCCTTGCCCATTAGAATAATCCTTCCTTGTCTGAAATCTCGGATGGAAGACAATACTGCTGCTATGACGAACAGCACCATTCCGATTGAATTTATAGCAATCCCCAGGCAAAAAGAAAACGAGAAGAGCAAAGCGCTCCATTTCAGAAAAAGGCTAAAAAAGTCTGTTGTTCGAGATAGATGCGTCTTCATAACGGAGTTTAAGAGTTATGCATAGGTTCAATAACAGTAAGGCGGATATCTGATGTTTGAAAAACCCTGCATTTGACAAAGCGGCTATGCCCATGGTAAAATTGATCACATAGAGATATACAAGCGGCCCCTCATGTTTATTTCGAATTTTCTTGTGCATAGCAAAAGGATAAAAGAAAACCATCCATGCAAATAAAAGGCCCAATACTATTCCATATTGCGACATCAAGGCCAAGTAGTCATTGTGCGAGTCAAGAAGCACATTTGCAACCGACCCATCTTCAAGATACAACTTTTTATTTCTATTCCAGCGGCCTACCCCGACCCCACTTAGCGGATTATCGGCAATCATGTTAATCGAGGTATCGAAAAGGATAAGTCTAGACTTTATAGATGTTGTTTCCTCAGAATAACTAACCTCTACGATTTCACTTAAGCTGTTTTTGTTGAAATTTAAGCTAACTTTTTTGGAGATTTCTTCAAACGAATAGCGTTCTGGAAGGTAGCCTTGGCTTGAAGCAAAAAGATAGGTAAGGCACAAAAAAAAGATGCCCGTCGTAACTTTTAGTAAATTAACCACAACTTTCTTCCGGTCTTTCAAGAGTAGAATCAGTAAATAAGAAAGCACATAGGCCAATACAGCACCACGCGTGCCGGATGCCACGATGATTATTAGGGCAACTACCAATGTAGATATGCCTAAAATCTTATCTATCTGTTTATTTTTCAACAGAAAGGTTATATAGAGCGCGATTGCCGTCGTAATATTTGCAAAGGTATTAAGAGAAAGGCTTCCACTTAATAATCTCCCTGCACCTTTCAAATAGGTGTTGATATAGGCTTCTATGAACAAGAAAAATAGACTTAAACAAAAACCAATTGCAAGCTCTTTTTGATACTTTTTTATATCATAAATTTGAAGGAGTATCAAAAACAGGATAAGGTATCTTAGATGGAATGAATGGGCGAGCAGGAGATTAAAATCCCATAAGTCCAAAGATTTAATGATATTCGCCAAGAACACGAAGGAAAAGAGGAAAAGGAAGGTTTTTAAAAGTAAATTGAACTTTATCGTTTTAAACCGAAATTCGCTTTTGTATAATCCCAGTAGAATTCCCAAAATCAGATAAATATCTATTCTTGTAATAAAAGAAAAGATTACCTGTTTTCGGTCATCTGGATTACTGACAAGAACACTAGGAAAAATATCGTCAATAGGCGAGGGAAAGGCAAGGAGAATAAAAACAAGAAATAGGAAATAGTATTTGCGTTTCCATACCGCAAGAACACAAATAAGCGCAAAAAGACCTATTGAGGGAATGGTTAGTGAACCAATTTCAAAAAAGAAAATATTTCCAAGCTTTCCGAAAAATAATACAAAGGTGCTAGATAGGTATATTGCAATTAGCAAGACAATACTGTAAATAGAAAAAATCTTGTTTTCCGCCATTGCCTACGAATCAATAAGAATCTTGATTAATCTCTCTTTTTAGTAGAGTATTAGTTTATTCACAAAATATGATATATCAAAAGAGTTAAGATATGGAACATATTTTCCGTCAACCGTAGCAGTGCGAACAGATTTATCTTCAAAATCAATTTTTAGGCCTGAGTTCGCTCTGAAAAATTTCTTCATTTCTTCTTCTGTAAATGTATGCACACCATCGTTATACCTAAAGGCCAAATGGTCTAACCTCATCTCAGCTTGCTCCTTATTTTGACCGAAAACAATTCTAATATGGGTCGGAAACTCTAAGATGTCAAAAATAAACTCGGCTTTTTGTAACTCTTCTGACCCTATCACGTCAGCTTGAATACGTTTTTTTGAATCAAATTTCTCATCCTTGCCCCTGTAATACAATTCAAACTTGTCGCTTTTTGGTATTTTCATCACCATCTCTACGACCAACTTATCCTCATATTTTTTGTCCAAAGTTTTACCGCTATCCTTACAGGTAAAAACAATTAAGGCGATTATCAATAATAAAGTGGCACTTAAGAATCTAGATGCTAAGTTATTTGAGTATCTATCTTTAGAATTTATAAGCATATTTAAAACAGATTTATGTAGATATTCAGTTTTTCAAATATAGGCCATATTTTATCTAAGAGCTGCTTTTTTGCATCAATATAGTAGGAAAAAACTGCAATATTATCGCCATACATTCCTTTTAAATTGACCAAGGCAGAGGAAGGATATGACAATACCAAACTAGGTCTATAGCACTCAATGACCTCTTCAATTGGACTGTTCTGTGTAATGTCTTCAAACTTTATTCGACCAGCATTGGCTATTTCAAAATTCGATGAGGTATCAGCGTGATGGCCTTTGAAATATACCGTCATGATTTCCTGAGATTGAAGCACCTTATCGATCATCTGGCCATAAAGTGAAATGACTTCCGAATCTTCTAGTGCGGAAGGCTTTCCGCCTACAATCAACACACAGTTCTTTTTGCTAACGTATTTTGCTTTACGTAATGATACTTCTACCATTTTATGCTCTGGGCCAAGGGTATGCTCTGGAAAAATTGAATATATCTTGGCAATTGACCTATCATCTACTGGTAATATTTCAGGGTTTCTATTGTAATTAAATCCAACCAAATAAGAAAAAATCTTACGTACTAAATGAGTTTTAGGCTTGTACGGTTCGTAATATTTATAAAAATATAGAATTCCTTCGTAGTAGAAATTCAAATTGACGCTGAATTTATCTCTTGGAAAACTGTAGAAAAAATAATTACTCAAAATTGCGGAGGTATGCGGAATGAATAGTTCGCTTTTACCGGACTTCAACCTTTTAGATATTTCTTTTTTTGCGTTATATGTGTTGCTTATTTTTTTAAATGATTCTTTTTTTTCTATTAGATAATACTCATCGAAACAACTAGTATCATCCATAGCTATCGATGAATACAGGCAATTTGTACTGCCGTCTTCCATAAAAAACTGCTCAACAATCTTCACGGCCATAAAATTCTGAAGCGGTGTTTGAGCAATGAATATGTTAGATTTTTTGCGATTCATGATTCAACCTATTATAAAAAAATAACTTACAAATAAATAACACGAACATACTCAAAGCTTGGGCCACAGCAGCTCCAAATACTCCGAATTCCGGTACTAAGGCAAAATTAGCAACTATAATAACAATGGCCCCAATTACTGAAGACCATAATAAAGATTTGTCTTTGTGATACGAATAGAGACCATAATGTGGGATGTAAGAAAAACAGAAGAAAACGACTGCGAGAAGCAATATGAAAAAGATTGCTATATTTTTTGTCAATAATTCATTATTCAAATAGTGGAGCACCGGATAAATGCCCAGTGAAGCCAACAAAAACCCAGCTCCTGTCACATAGAGAATTTGTTTTTGATAATCTTTATACACTTTTCTAAACGCCTCTACACCTTCATTTACACTTTCAATCAAATAAGGAGACATCACTATTATTACCGTAGATTGTACTAAGACGAACATCGCGTTCGATATACCTGAGTAGAAGGTGAATATCCCTACTTCTTCTTTTGAGGTGTAAAAATCTAAAAAGTACCGTCCAGAAAACTCTATTACTTTGTAGAAAAGGGTTGCTACTAAAAATGGAGTGGCTACCTTAATTCCTTTCTCTATCCAACTAAAATCGATTTTAAACTTGAAGCTTAACGGTATATGAAATACACCAACAATAATCGATATGGCACCTCCAATGGCCCATAGAATAAAAATATCTTTAATTGTCTGAGAAGACCAATTGAAACTCCATACCAAATAGAGCGCTAAAATCCATAGGCCTGCCCTAAGAAAAAGAGTCAGGGATGCCACTACCGATTTCTTTAAAACAATCAGGATTCTATAGATTTCTTGTGACAGATGCTCTGCAACTAAAATTGCATAAAAATAAAGAAGGTATTCTGTATCTATAACATCGTAAAAAAACAAAAACAATGAACAGGGGAGTACAAGCAAATATACCGCCCCATGAAACACCATCTGATTGCCAATATAAAAACTTGGATCACCTTCTTTTTCCTTTTTAAGAAGTTCTCGGGTATTGTAGGTGTAGAAGTCGAAACCAAGTATATATATCATCAGCATTACCGTGGTCTGGAAAATGCCAAAAACACCCAAATCATGGACGCTTAGTTTTTTTACTATAATTATGGAGAGTAAAAACTTAAGTAAAATGGTAAATACCCGATACACCAGATTTAATATTCTATCTTTTTTCAGAATATTCTTAAGTTGTTTTTTCAAGTTGAAGTTGTGATAATATGTTTAGACAAAGTTGTTTTTCGAAACTAGAATCTATATTCAGCGCGGCTTTTTCACCAATAACAATATGTCCAACATTTCCGTGAATGAGTTTTCCGGCCTTTAAAGACGACGACCTGTTGGTCAATAAAATTCCTCCGGTATACTTATATAACGCCTCCCTTTCTAATTTCGTAAAATTGTCTTGCTCTAAAATAGCTTCCATACCATTGCCGGTATGTCGGTAGAACTTGTTGTCTTCAGGTCTAACGCTTACTAAGGAATCTGCCTTAAAAATAACCAACGTGTTGATTGCGTCGTTTAAAATATGTTGGTCGACAAAAGGGTAGGCTACTGAACAAAATAAAAAGAGATCGACATGCTTTAGACTCCTTTGACTCGATAAAAATTTCAATGTCTCAAATAGCGAAACGTTTATTCTTTCTAATACCAACGGTCTTTCAACAAACTGGACTATGCCTCCATATTGCTTCTCAATATATGCTTTAACGGCAAGGTCACTAGAGGTGACGATTACACTTGAGATGTTTTCTGCATTCAGCAGGCTGTTTATCTTATGGTCTAAAAAGGTTGAGTCTCCAAATCTTTCAAGAGCGATATCATAATTGGGCCTAAGCGGAATTACACCTACGGATTTCGGTAAATCAAGTTTGTTTTTTTTTACATAGGCTTCCTTAATTTTAAGACGGGTCCCAAGAATTTTGTTCTCATTGTTAGTAAGATTATAATTGTGGCGTCTGTATGAAAATAAGGTCTTGTTAATATTGGTCACCTTGAACTTATTGATAAACTTTACCCATAGCTCATAGCCATCTTGACAGGTATAATCTTCGTCATAACCACCTACTTTTTTAAGGTATTCGCTACGAATCATGGTGCAGGCACCGTGCGCCGGCTGGTCTAATATATTCACTTCAGTGTCAAAGTCGTGTCTTTTAATTTCAGAAAGGGTATTTCCGTCAACATCAACAATAAAGTAATTCGGGAAAATCAAACCAAGCTCATCATCCTTTTCAAGGGCAGAAGACATGTCTTCTAAAGCGGTTGGCTCTAAATAGTCATCGGCATCGAGTCTTACGATGTACTTGCCTTTAGAAACTTTAAGCGCTACGTTATTGGTAATGTTTAGACCTCTGTTTCTCTGATAAATGACAGAAATTCGATCGATAGTTTCATACTCTTCGATGATTTCTTTTGAATTGTCGGTTGATCCGTCATCGATGATGATCAGTTCGAAATCTTGAAAGCTTTGATTGAGCAAACTTTCGATTGCAGTTCGAATAAATTTTCCGTAATTATAATTCGTTATATATACGGTTATCAAAGGGGTTTTGTTTGCCATTTTTCTAATTCCTATTTTTTAATAATACTGCAGGTGCACCTGCAACTATAGCGTTTTCACCAAAAGATTTATTGACCACAGAATTACTGCCGACGATACATTTTTTGCCTAGGGTAACCCCCGGAAAGATTACGGCATGGGTGCCCAACCAATTATCTTCGCCAAGAAAAATAGGGGCATGCTCATAGCCTTGAGATTGTATATCTCCGTCGCCTCGATAGTTGTGCATACTGGTTTGTAAATATACAAATCCTGAAATAAGGGTTTTTTTTCCAACAAATATCGAGTCTCCACCATTGAACACGGAATACAGCCCTACCCGAACCCCCGTCTCTAAAGTTAACTCTGACTGATTGGCTGCCAGAAGACGTACTCCACGGTCTATTCTGCAATTATCCCCTATTTTTAGACCCGCTTTGCCGTGAGCCCTGACCTCTACGTTTCTCCTAAAAATCACATCATCCCCAATTACAATATTGGCGCCCTTGTCCAATATGATTTTGGGGAAAGTGTCGCATTGAAACCTTTTACCGATCCGAAGACTTTTATGGGCGAACAAAAGTCTAAATATTCTGCCCAAAAACTTTGGTCTTACCTTATAATAATATCGTAGTAAAAAAAACAACATACATTACTCTAAATTATCCCAGCTTAGCTTTTGATGCTCACTGACATTTTGGTTTAATTTTTTTCCAACTACTTTGTAAAAATCTCGTGCATCTATTCCATGATTCGGCCTTAAAACCGTCAAATTTTCAGTAGAAAGAATAGTGCCTTTTTTTAAATCGGTGGTTGGATATACGGCCCGTCGAAAACTCATGACGTGATCTCCTTCGACCGGCAAAGGTCTTTTTGTTGTGTCGCCTTTCAAATTGCTAATGTCCCGTAGTTCCTCAATCATCAGTAGAACCTCATCTTTTGTAAGGGAGACTTTATGGTCTCTAAAATCTTTATTCTCTCGAGAATCGGTAAAATGAAATTCTAAAATTTCCGCCCCCATCGCATACGCAGTAGTCAATGCTTTACTACCCTCTGTGTGATCTGAATACCCTACCGGCAGACCAAAACGATCTTTAAAAGTTTGCATTATCAAAAGATTAGCATCGGAGAATGGAATTGGATACATCGATGTACACTGCAGAATAGACAGGTAATTGGGGTCTTTGTAAATCTGGTTTTGGCTTTGAATAAATTCGACGGCTCCGACGACATCTTCAAGCGTAGAAAGACCAGTAGATAAAATTATCGGTTTGGCTAATTCTGCAAAATCTTTGAGAACGGGATAGGCTGTCAGATCGCCTGAACCGATTTTGTATACGTCGCAATATTTATCAATCCAAGAAACATAATCTATGTTCCAGACAGATGCCATAAACTTTACATTGTTCGCCTCGCACAGCTCGGCGAGTTGAATATAGTTTTGCTCAGTTAACTCAAATTTCTTGAAATGTTTGTTTCTTTGCGGAGATTCTACTTTACTAACTAACGTATCACCAGAATACATCTGGAACTTTACGTAGTCTACATCGGACTCAATGGCCAAATGGGCCAATTCAAGGGCATACTCAAACTTTCCCTCGTGATTACCCCCGATTTCAGCGATTAAAAGAGGCCCGTGTTTTCCTTTCCAGGTATTATTCATGATTCTGTGTTTTATGGAACAAATGTATTATATCCTGATAGTTGTATGTGGCATGGTCATTCTCCATGGCATCAATAATTTTACGGGCATTGTTGAAATCTTGGGTGGTGTCAATAGCAAAATTCAATATTTGGCCGCTTTTTTCTGGATTGTAGATAAAAAATGTCTGTTCATTTTCCGTCCTATAAAAATAAGTCATTACGTGCTCTAAATCATTTTCCTCAAATGACGGATACGTTTTTTCGTAAAAGCTGGTTTTTACTATTTCTACGCTCATCCCCTTGGGAAAAGTTCTATTCTTAACATTTGAAACAAAATTCAAGTCTTTTGATTCTATTATTTTAATCATTTTTTCGATTAGCTGTGCATCAAGAAATATGTTATCGCCATTAATTCTGGCTGCATAATCAAATGTATTTTCTTTTGCGCACTCTAAAAACCTGAGGGCTACATTATTTAAATCACCTCTATAGTAGCTGATATTGTTCGTTTTGCAATAATCAACTATCGGGTTATCCGTTTCTTCTACCGATGTACAGACCACAATCGGATATCTACCTGCAAGATTGGCAAGCCGCTCCATAATAAAGGTCAAAATCTGCTTTCCGTTAATTTCCCTTAAAATCTTGCCTGGAAGTCTGGAAGAATTATACCTACATAAAACAATAATACCTGTCATTGTCTTTTTCCAATTATTTTTGCCGGTATACCGCCTACAATGCTGTAGGGTGGCACATTATCCTTTACGACCGCACCCGCAGCGATAACAGCTCCTTTGCCTATGGTAACACCTTTTAAGATTTTTGCGCCCGTAGCAATCCAGACGTCATCTCCTATTACAATGGCTTTAGATTGGTTAGGCTGTGTGTTTATAGGACTCCCGAATTCAATGGAATGGTCGCTATCTACTATATAAACGAACGGAGCGATCAAACAATCATCTCCAATCTCAATGGAATTTGAGGCATAAATGAAAGCATAAAAACCAACAGTGGTTCGCCTTCCGATTTCTATGGAAGCATTTACATTACACGAACAAATTTGCGCTCCAGACTTTAACACGACCTCATCTGCGATTATTATATTCTTTGGGTATCGAAGCAAAGAAACATTTTTGTCTATAAATACCCCATGACCCAGTTTTCCAAGCCTTGAAGATTGATGAAAACCTCTTAACTTGTTCCATATCGAAAACTTGAGATGTTTTCTAAGTTGGCTTTTTTCTATATTCCCCATGGAGTACCTTTTTTTTATTTGCCTGGTAATTTTAGAAAGTCTTACGCATTTCGTCCATCTTTTAAGCTATCGTAGCCTTTTGAAAACCCGCTTCTTTTAAAAATATTCGAGATTTCTTTCTACGATTCCATAAACTATAATGCTTGGGTTTATATTTTCAATTAGGTTTTTGTCCAAATTTATATTCCTTACAAAAATTGTTTTTTTGAAGTGAACCGGCATGAATTGCAAAAGTTCGTTCGAAAAAGAATCTCCAAAAAAGAGAATTGTTTCTTCATTCTCAGCATCTAAATTATCAATAACAAAGCTACCTTTTCCGTAAACATTGTTCTTTCTATTCGCTCTTATTTTTTTTACAGGGGAAAATTCTATGTAGGTGTCGTTAAATATCCCATTACTGTTATCGATTCCCAGCAAATCCAATAAGTCTCCTTTTTTATAATCCGATATGGTTTTAATTTCAAACTGTCTTAGCGCCAAAGGTTCTCCGATGTTACTATTTCTTTTGAATAATTCAGCTATAATATTTTTATATGCATAGTAAGCTCCCAAAGAATTCCAGTGAGAATCATTTTTTAAATATAAGGCTCTTTTATTACTATTGTCTGCTAATAGTTTACGGTGATCGACATTAAGAATGGAGTTCTCTTTAAGGAAATTGTAGATCTCATCGATTCTGTTACTATTGTCTCTTTTTAATTTTCTGAATCTTTCAGGAATTTTTTCTTCATATACCGTGTGTTTGTTTGGATAAATGGTTGTCAAAAACAAGCTATTCTGGCTTTTGGAAAATTCATTTACCTCGTTAATTTTTTCACCAAAATCTCCGAGGTTTTCGCTGGAAAAAGGATTCTCTTTTAAATAGGACTTTTTGATGACATCTTTCCAATAAAAAAGCCAACCCTCTTTACCCACAATAACCCTCTCGGATTTAGGCGAAGTTTTAAAAATCTTAACTTTTAAAGTAGCGCTTAAAGAAACCATTTTTTTTCTAAAACCGAACTTCTCGTTATAGAAGTTTTCAAATTTGTTCGGATACTCTTCTATATCGGCAAAATTTATTTCGGGCAATTCCAGTAATTCCCTTTTTTCTGTTGTTGCAGTATCGTCTAATTCGAAAACCTCATCTACATGCGGAATTATTAATATCAGAAAGAAAAGAAAGGTAAAGGCAACAACGTATGGATCTTCTAATCTTTTTCTAGCAAGAAAAAAATGCAAAGCTATTACCGAACATAAACTAAGCGAAAGTGAGAGGATAATATTGAGGATCGAACGACTATAATTTGCGCCTTGCTTTAAGCCATAAATCATCTCTTGAAGATTTACAGAAGAAAAGAAAGGGTCGGACCTTGATCCGATTACTCTCCTTAAATAACCGGATTCGGACGCCTCAGCGTATTTATTCGGTTTAAAGTATTTTTCTAGATCCTTTCTTTGGATGACGGTTTTATTTCCATTGGAAGAAAAAACCACTTGGTTTATTAAAACTGCGGACTCATGAAATTTATTGCCAAAATCAAATCTTAAGTGGGATATGTTTAAGGTTTCTGGCACATGAAACTCTATTTTTTGGATACCATCAGCGGCACCTACCCTAATCGTCTCAGAGAATTTTTCGTTAAATTTTTTTTGTGGTTCTCTATAGAACAACTGAAATATATCGTTTTCACTTGTGATAATATCAAAAGAAACTGTTAGGTTTCTAGGCTGATAAGTATTTAAGATATAATTTTTGTTGAGCAAGAAAAACGTCCAAAATAAACAGAGAGAGAGGACCGTATAAATTATGCCGTTTTTCATTTAAAATCTAAAATAAATAAATGGATTATAGTTGCTTTCGGCTAACTCTAAAATGCATATAAATAAGAGAAACAAGTAAATAAAATAACTACTTACCAAGGCGGGTCTCGTCTTTTGTGATGTACGTAATATTCGTTCTTTTAAGCGGGCTATGGCATTTGTGGAAAAAATGATGGCAAGAACAGAAATAAATACAAAATATAAATCAAAATATTGATATACTAATTGGCTTCCTTCATGGTTGAAGCTAAACATACCTTCAATATAATTCAGTGCGGCCGGCAGGGTTTCTGCCCTAAAAAAGACCCATCCAATCAAAACCACGAATATTGCATAAACATGTCCTATGAACTTATATTTCCGTAAGGCATTTCCAAGCCATACTCTTTCTATAATCAAAAAAACCCCGTGGTAAAGTCCCCACACGATAAAATTCCAACTAGCACCATGCCAAAGACCTGTTACAAAAAAAACAATAATCAAATTAAAATAGGTTCTTGAAACCCCTTTTCTATTGCCTCCCAACGGAATATATAGATAATCTCTAAACCAGGTTGAGAGTGAAATATGCCATCTTCTCCAGAACTCCTGAATAGACTTACTAATGTAGGGATGGTCGAAATTTTCTAAAAAATCAAATCCGAACATTTTGCCCAAGCCTATTGCCATATCTGAATATCCTGAAAAATCAAAATAAATTTGAAATGCATAGCAAATGATTCCGACCCACAGAGCAACAGAGCCAACCTCGGCACTGTTAACAAATACCGTATCTGCAACAAAACCCATTTGATTGGCAATAATCACTTTTTTGAACAAGCCCGTTATAAATCGCTTAACTCCCTGTTGGAACTGTTGCGTTTTAAATTGACGTACGGCATCTATTTGTTTAGATATATCAATGTATCTAACAATCGGCCCTGCAATCAATTGGGGGAACATAGAAATATACAACGCTAAAGATATTAGGCTTTTTTGAGGGTTTACCCTTCGATAATAAATATCGATCAGATATGACATGCCTTGAAAAGTAAAAAAAGAGATTCCGATTGGCAATATGATTTCATCTAAACTTGAGGATCCAAAAATGCCCAAATTGCTCAAACTTTCAATAAAGAAATTAGTGTACTTAAAATATACAAGTGTCGCAATATTGATTGTAATAAAGAAAAGTAGCGTAGCCTTCGAGAACCTTTTGTTTTTTTTGTTTGCCGTCTGGCCAATAATTAGTCCTCCCAAATAATTTATAGCTATTGAGAAAATCATTAGCATTACTAATTTCTGTTCTCCCCAAGCATAAAAAAATAAGCTGGAAAACGTTAGGAATAAGTTTCGAAACTTATTGCTGATCAAGTAATAAATAACTAGTACTGAAGGTAAAAAAATAAAGAGGAAAGTGATTGAACTAAATACCATCTTCTTGACGAGAATTTATGTATGAAAAACAATTCCTTAAACTATCGCGCCAAAAAGGAATTTCAATTTGAAAGCTTTGCATTGCCTTTGCCTTGTTCAACGTACTGTTTTTGGGTCTTGTTGCGGGAGTGGGGTAAGCCTCTGATTTTATAGGGTTAAGTTTAACATTGATTCCGGATAATTTAAAGATTTCGGACGCGAAATCAAACCAACTTATCTCTCCTTCATTACTATAGTTATAAAGGCCATAAGCCTTTTCATCAGTATCAATCAGGTGAACAAGAAATTGAGCTAAATCTCGCGCATAGGTCGGCGACCCTACTTGGTCATCGACAACAGATATTTCATTTCTTTCTCGACCTAACCGGAGCATGGTCTTCATAAAATTGTTTCCATATTCCGAGTAAATCCAAGAAGTTCTGACTACAAAATACTTGGCCAGCACATTCTTCACATATTCTTCACCCTTCAATTTAGACATGCCGTAAACATTTAGGGGATTTGGTGCGTCTTGCTCCGTATAAGGTTCGGTTTTCTGGCCGTCAAATACAAAATCCGTTGAAATATGAATAAACGTACTGTCAAAAGTCTTGCAAGCCTCTGCTAGTATCTTAGGGCCTTCTGCATTTATTTCATAACATGCTTTTTTTTGGACTTCGGCCTTGTCCACTGCCGTATATGCTGCACAGTTGATACAGAAATCGAAGTGTTGCTTTTCAAAAAGTCCATTTACCGCCAATGCATCCGAAATATTCAATTCTTCAAAATCTGTGAATAGAAATTGTATATCGGAATGTAAAGGAGCGATATGCCTTATACAGCTACCAAGTTGCCCGTTCGAGCCCGTAACCAACACCTTTTTCATTGTCTTGATTCTTTAAAGGAAGGTAACCCGGCATCCTTTTGTGAGACAAGGATTTGATCTTTAGGAATTCCCCAATCAATATTCAGGTCTTCATCGCTATAAATTATTCCCCTCTCGGAATCTTTATCATAATAATTGTCGCACTTGTAAAAAAAGACGGCCGTATCACTCAAAACTGAAAAGCCATGTGCAAAACCTCTTGGTATGAAAAGTTGTTTTTTGTTCTCTGAAGATAGTTCAACGGCTATATGCTGGCCATAGGTAGGGGAATCTTTTCTAATATCGACAGCAACATCAAGAACCCGTCCTGACAAGACCTGAACCAATTTTGCCTGTGCAAAATTGGTTGTTTGATAATGTAAGGCCCTTATCACCCCTTGGGTCGATTTTGATATGTTATCTTGAACGAAACCAACTTCAATCTCCAAAATCGAGTTAATTACGCTTTCGTTATAGCTTTCATAAAAAAACCCTCTACTATCATTGAACAGTTTGGGTGTTAATATAAAACAGCCTTTAAGTTTAGTCTCTGTGACTTTCATTTATTCTTTTTCAATATTCCCAACAAGTTATTTCCATAGCCGCTTTTCAATAAGGGTTCTGCTAAGTTTCGAAACTGCTCTTCATTAATGTATCCCATTTCATAAGCTGCCGCCTCGATTGCCCCAATCTTGAGACCTTGGCGTTCTTCTATGACCTCAACGAATTGTGAAGCTTGCATCAAGGATTGAAACGTTCCAGTATCAAGCCAAGCTGTACCCCTATCCAAAATACTTACACTAAGTTTTTGACGTTCTAGATATACCTTATTGATATCCGTAATCTCCAATTCGCCTCTTGGACTTGGTGGAATGTTCTTGGCGATTTCTACTACCTCATTATCATAAAAATATATTCCAGGAACCGCATAATTGGATTTAGGCTTCTCTGGTTTTTCTTCAATGCTTTTAGCCTTTCCGTCTTCATCGAAATCTACCACTCCATATCTTTCCGGATCATTAACACGATAGGCATATATAATGCCGCCATCAGGGTCATTATTGGATTGAAGAAGTTTGGCCAGGCCGGAACCATAAAAAATGTTGTCTCCAAGTATTAATGCAACTTTGTCCTTTCCTATAAAATCAGCACCTATAATGAATGCCTCCGCCAGCCCGTTCGGTTTTTCCTGTACCGCATAAGAAAAGTTACAGCCGTACTTGGCACCATCCCCTAATAATTCTTTGAATAGTGGTAAATCTTTGGGTGTAGATATAATCAAGATTTCCCTGATTCCGGCATACATTAGCGTAGACAACGGATAGTAAATCATAGGTTTGTCATAAATAGGCATAAGTTGCTTACTTACAGACAATGTTAATGGATGTAAGCGAGTTCCAGAACCCCCGGCTAAAATTATACCTTTCATTATAAAAATGTGTTTTAGTAGTTTAGATGCCTACGGTAAAGCAGGAGTTTAAAATCATCATACAAACTTAGGAGTACATTTTTTTATAATACTCTTGATATGCTCCGGAGGTGATGTTCTTTAACCATTCCCCATTATCCAAGTACCAATCTATTGTACGTTCCAGTCCTTGTTCAAAAGTGACCGAGGGTTTCCATCCTAATTCTTTATTAATTTTTCCTGCATCGATGGCATACCTTAAATCATGTCCGGGTCGGTCTTTTACATAGCAGATTAACTTTTCTGAAGCTCCTGAGGTTCTGCCTAGCTTTGTATCCATTTGCTTGCAGAGTAATTTTATCAAATCTATATTCTGCCATTCGTTAAAACCCCCAATATTATAGGTTTCATGATTTTTCCCTTCATGGAAAACCAAGTCTATGGCCACGGCATGGTCTTCGACAAATAGCCAATCACGGGTATATTTCCCATCCCCATATACAGGTAAGGGTTTGTTTTCAATAATATTATGAATGAACAAGGGAATCAGTTTTTCCGGGAATTGGTTGGGGCCATAATTATTAGAACAATTGGTAATTACATAAGGTAGGCCGTATGTCTCGCCATATGATCTTACGAAATGATCTGAACTTGCTTTTGATGCGGAATAGGGTGAGTTGGGATCATACGGGGTATCTTCGAGAAAGAGACCAGTTTCTCCCAAGGAACCGTAAACCTCATCAGTGCTTACATGGTAAAATCGTTTACTCGATAGATTATCTTTCCAAATCCCATTAGATGCGTTCAACAGGTTTACTGTTCCAATTATATTCGTTCGCACAAAGGCAAGAGGATCTTCAATGGAACGATCTACGTGTGATTCGGCTGCAAGATGTATAACACATTCAAATTTATATTTCTCGAATATGTCATTAATAAAGCTGGCATCTACTATATCGCCTTTTAAAAATTTATAGTTCTTATATCCTTCAACATCCCTAAGATTCTCGAGATTCCCAGCATAGGTTAAGGCATCAATGTTAAAGATGCTATAGTCTCTATACTTTTTCAAGAATCTTCTTACTACGTGAGAACCTATAAATCCAGCCCCTCCTGTGATTAGAATATTCATATTTAAGCTGTAATTTTACGGTTTCATGTTATAGATTAACCTCTCCGGCCTTTCTATTCATATATTTCACAAAATCTACCAAGAAGAATAACGCCATTAAAATTAAAGGTATTAAAACTACTTTCTTTGCAATAAAAGATTTTTGTACCTCTTGATTATTTCCGAAATTCAAAACTAGAACTGGTTCTTTTTGAACAAGCATTTCCAATTTCTTGCGCTCAATATCACGAGTAAGGTTGTTTTTGAGCTCTAGCAGCCCCGTAATATCGATTTTATTCTCACTGTCAAACACTATTCTGCCCATATCCATTTGTTGACTTTTCGTCATTTTTTCAGAATAATTGGTTACCAAAACATCTATTTGCGCGATTAGATTCTGATTTTGTTTAATCTTCTCTTCCGCATTTTCTTTATTTAGCTTTACTAAATCATTATAATATTTATTGGAGTTGATATACTCCATTAACTTCTCAGCATATTGATTGCCTAATGAAGTGTTCTTGTAAAAGAAAGTAATTCTGTGATTTAAAGTGCTTTTATTGAGTATTTCGGTACGGAATACATCCTTGACCAAATCATCATTTTCAAACTTCTGAAGTAACTCCAAATATTTCAGTTGTTCATCGGTGTTTTCTTCGGCATTATTGTCGCCCACTGGTTCTACAGTTATTTCAAATCCTTGCAGATTCGAAATATCTATTCCCCTTTTGGCGAAAAAAGAGGTGTCCCTAGCTAAAATATTGGATTGTATCTCATCAACTACATCGTAGAGATAATTCTTACTATCAAGATTGGGGCGAACAATTACTTCGGTTTTAAGTTTTGTCCTTATCAACTGATTTAGCCCATAACCAATAGCCAAACCTATAACTGCAAGAATAGCCAGCTTCAAAAATTTTTTTTTCAAGTAAAGGAATATCCTTAAAAACCCTCTGAAAAGACGTTCGAATCCCCTACCAATCATTTGAAACAACTGCCCCAAATCCATCTCATCGGATTCAGGTTGGGTATTCACAGGTTTATTATCTGTCATTTTGGTTGCTATGAATTGAAAATCTGCTTTAATATTTTATCGGTAATCAAATAGGTTGGCTTGACCCCCGTCGTACCTAGCCCACCAGATGCCAAAGTGCTGCCGGTTACCAAGGGGTTGTCCGATGCGTAATAGGCATATCTCACTTTTACATCTTCGCGAATGCTCTTGCGTATCTTCGAGGCCGATTGCACTGCCTTTTGGTAATGTACGCCTTCCATTTCAAGGCCGATCACGTTCCAGGTGCTCTGCTGAAAAAACTTCAGGATATCCTTATTCTGCAACGAGGTGCCCAAGACCGTTACCATGGTACCCTCGAAAACTTTTAATCCGTGGCCTTTAAAATCTTCGGCGCAAAGCTCGTTTTTAAAAGGATAATTATCGGCCGTACCTTCAAAAATATGGGCCGACGGTATCATCAGATCTCCTTTGCCGCCGTCGAGAATGCCCGCTTTGCCCATAATAGATATCGAGGCTACATCTAAAAACACTTCCTTTTTCTTGCCTTCCTTATAGGGTTTTAAAAATTCATCGATGGTTTCGTAGGCCTGCTCCCCGAAGGCGTAATCCATTACAAATATAACAGGTTTTTCGGCATCTGGAATATCTTTTGACAGTTCGTAGCAACAGGTATCTTTTCCCATCTTAGCCGTATCGAACAATTGCACATCAATATTGGTACCCGAAAAGTCGTTGATGGCGATCATTCCGTTTTTTTTGGCCATATTAGTTACCTTTTCGCGAAGTTCCTGATTCAAGGAAGAGCTAAGGGATTCATATCTTTCTAAGGATTCGTTGTCGGGAAACTCCTTATGCAACGCATTTCTGGCGAACAATGAGTTCATGACGCTGTGCATGTTGGCGCTGATGATATGTATCGGCCGTTTCAGGAGTCCGTTTTTTCTCAAGGTTTCTTTAATGATATCCGCCCAGCGTTCACCATGAATGTGATGGCCTAGGCGTTCTCGCAAAAGGGCACTAAAAGTAATGGCCCTTTTCTCGCCGGTCACCTCTTCTTCTATCGCAAGTTTGCCTAGCCAATAGATGATTTCGAGGAAACGTTCGGGGCGCTCCTTGGTAGTGAAGCGTTCGTGCACCGCCATAATTTCTACGAACGGACGTCCCAGAATATTCGCGGTATGGATTACGGCGACTTCCCTCTCCGCTTGGGAAAGCTCCTTTTTCTTTACAAATGCCTCCAGTTTTATCCAATCACGGATGGTTCTATCTGAATCTTCAATCAATACCCTCTTGGAAATTTTTTCGGATTCAATGAACAGGAAGGTTAAGTGGGTAAGGATGTCATAAATGTCCGACCGACCCCGCGTAATCTCGATGTTCATCTGTTCTTCGTCAATACGATAACAGTTACGCCGGCGTTTGGGGGGTATAATGGGATTAAAATGGGACCGCCCATAGCCTTCGTCGGATGTCAAGTTGATGAACCGGCACTGTTCGATGCCTTCGGGTAGACGTTCAAGTACGTATATCAACCCATTGAGCTCGGCCTTCTCTTCCCCGATGGAGCCATAGATTTCAGGGCGCAATTGTAGCAATGCCTCCTTCAGCGATTCGCCAGAGACCCCGGTGGGCTTATAAAAACCTCTATTGAACAGATGCCGCATGGTAATGTAGAGTCGCTCGATGGCGTTGGTCGATTCTTGAGCGCGGGTAGTAGTGATGGTCTTGCCCATAAACGGATTTAAGAGACTGTTATGAAACCTGTAGCTTGTTTTTTTATGCCTCTTTTTGCATCATTCGTCGTTAAAATTTCATACCGTAGCTACTGCTATGCTATAAAATTTTGCCTAAAAGGCTACAAAAATGACCTATAAAAATTCCAATCACAGAATTCAAAACAGTCTCGGGCAAAATTACGGCTTTTTTCGGTCTTTTGTCCAAAGTTCAAATGTGCCTTGCGACACGTTTAATACTTCGACTGCGCTCAGCACAGGGGTTTAAGGTTACATTTATCTACTTCAAACCTCAGGAATTGACCTGTCACCTTGAACCATGAACAGCTACGAAGTAGTGATTAAACCTTGAATTTCGACAGCCCGTCCACAACACTACGGTCATTCGCCAACCGCTGCACTTTATTCTGGCCGCCCAATTTTCCCTTGGATTTCATATAGTCATTGAACCCTCGATTTTTAATGGAAGTCACTTTTAATCTTTGCAGAATCTTTCCCTCGATAAGATCAAAATAATAGCTGTTCTGTTTTTGTAGGGATGTATCAAGTATCTCAATAAATTTCTCCCGATCGGATGGTTCTTTCTCGAACTCCACCAACCATTCGTGATAGGGAAGCTGGTCGCCATCGGGAGTAATCTGTGGCGCAACGGTAAATTCGTTGATACGGGCATCGGTACCCGCAATGGCCTGCTGCATGGCCTCTTCAACTTCCTTCGCAATAACGTGTTCGCCAAAAGCGGATATAAAATGCTTGATACGGCCGGAAACTATGATTTTATAGGGTTTCAAAGAAACAAACTGAACGGTATCCCCAAGGTTGTAGGCCCAAAGTCCGGCATCCGTAGAAATAATCATAACGTAGTTGATGCCGAGTTGCACGTCTTTGATGGTTAGCCGTGTCGGATTGTTGTCGAAGAATTCATCGGCTTTGACGAACTCGTAGAAAATTCCCGCATCCAAGAGTAACAACATCCCTTTTTCCGTTTGGGAATCTTGATAGGCAAAAAAGCCTTCACTGGCCGGAAAGAGTTCAATACTGTCCACTTTTCTTCCGATGAGGTTCTCGAACTTGGCGCGATAGGGCTCGTAATTGACGCCTCCGTAGATAAACAGCTTAAAGCTTTTGAACAGCTCCCCCACTTTTTTGTCAGTCTTTGCCTGCAAGCGTTCGAAGTACATCTGTACCCATGAGGGAATGCCTGCAATAATAGCCATGTCTTCGTTGACCGTTTCATCGACAATGGCGTTCACCTTGGTCTCCCAATCTTCGATACAATTGGTTTCCCAACTGGGCAAGCGGTTTTTTTGCAGGTATTTGGGCACATAGTGGGCTGATATTCCAGACAGTCGGCCTAATTTAATGCCGTTTTTCTCTTGCAGCACTGGACTTCCCTGTAGAAAGATCATTTTCCCATCTACGAAATCCGCATTACCGGTTTCATGAATGTAATTGAGGATGGCATTCCGCGAGGCATTCACCTGATGTTTGATGGAGGTTTCGGTAATTGGAATGTATTTAGCGCCCGACGTAGTACCGGAGGTTTTGGCAAAATAGATAGGCTTGCCCGGCCAAAGGATATCCGGTTGCCCGGCAACGACCTGCTCTACGTAGGGTTTCAGTTCTTCATAATCCCGTATAGGAACGTGTTTTAGAAAATCTTCATAAGTCTTGATTTCGCCGAACCGGTGGTCTTTTCCGAATTTGGTATTCGCGGCTTTTTGAAGCAATTCCTTAAAAACCCGGTCTTGCGTTTCGATGGGGTTATCTACCCATTTTGCCGTTTTTCGGGCAATGTATCCAGCGAAAATTTTAGCGGCGAAAGATTTTAGGGACATTGAAAAAAGTTTATGAGTTTATGGGTTTAGAAGTTTAGACACGTAGGCACTCAAAATTCAAGGTTCAATTCTGCCTTCGGCAGGTTCAATGTTTAAGGTTTAAGGTGGTAATGACTACTTTGAACCTTGAACAGCGACGCAGTAGCGATTGAATACCTGCCCTGAGCTGAGCCGAAGGGTTGAATTTTTCTATCTTACTTATTTCTAAATTCATGAATTCCCTTTTTGAACCTGAACTTTAACTTTCCTAGAAGTCAATATAATCCAAAGGGTTTACCGTATTACCATCGCTCCAGAGTTCAAAATGTAGGTGCGGACCGGTGGTAAGTTCTCCCGTGTTGCCAACGGATGCGATCACTTCCCCAGACCTTACGATATCGCCCTGTTCCTTGCTTAGGGAACCGTTGTGTTTGTAGACGCTTAATAGCCCCTCGCTATGTTCGATAATAATTACGTAACCGGTGTCTGCGGTCCACTCCGAAAAAATGACCGTTCCATTGGCTACGGCTTTGATAGGCGTATTTATCGGGGCGGTAACATCTACGGCATAATGGCGTTTTCCGGCATCATAGGTATTCGAGACGACTCCGCTAATCGGAGGGAAAAGCACCAGTTCGGTGCTTGGGTTTTCCCGCTCGAAAAGATTGTATTTATCCTCCAATTCCACTTCGGCCCTCAACATAGAATCTTCTTTGATCGGGGTAAGGTCGATACTTGAAGGATCCAATTCAAACTGTTCACGAATGGAGTCAAGGTTGGTTTCGTTGTTTTCGATATCGCCGCTTAATACCATTCGAATATTTTCCAAATACCGATTGGTATTACCTAGTGTGAGCACTAAAGAATCCGTTTTGTAAGTAAGGTCGGTCGCTTGTTTTTTAAGTTTTGTGGATGAATATCCGGGGATGTATTCCCGTAAAGGAGTAAAGGCAATCAATAAAGTGGTGAGCCCAATCAAGCCGATGATACAGAGCGAGCCGGTAACAAATACATTGAGCCGGCTGAGCTTAAAGGATATCTTTTCTTCAAAAGTACTTTCGTTGAGAATTACCAACCGGTACTTGTGCAAAAGCTTTCTTTTGATTTCTTTCCTTTTCTTGACTTTTTTGGCCATGGACAAATATACTCATGCCGCGTATAAATTTTAGGGTTTTTATGAAAATTTGATTGTTTTGACTCGTTGCGGGTAATTTGAATTGGCTAGAATATTAAATCATAATGAACCCTTGAGCTTCCTTCTTCGTAAGTATCTGCACACAGATTAGTGGGATTAAACCATTTTAATAATTATCTTGCGTAGTATTATGACCAAGTAAATTACTTTTTTACTACATTTGTTATCCATAAAATTTGAAATTATGACAGCATTACATATTTTTCTAGCGATAGGGCCTTGGCAAATAGCCGTTGTAGTCGTGATAATTCTTTTATTGTTCGGAGGAAAAAAGATTCCCGAACTTATGCGCGGACTGGGTAGCGGTATTAAGGAATTCAAGGATGCCTCTAAAGAAGATGAACCAGTTAACGATAAACTGGAAGACAAGAAAGACTAAATAATCTATATATCATATAAAAAAGCCCTCGGTGATACTTCCAAGGGCTTTTTTTATGGCCCCGAATTTATCATGGAGGTCAGTAGATAGGTTCATGGTTTAATCTACTCCCCTAAATTTGCATTCTTCCTCTTATACGTGTAAAGCCCTAATTTCCCGATTAAGGTAACCTCACTGTCCGATTCACCACAGTTAATCCTCCTTTCACAACAATTGTTATCCTAAAGACAGTGATTAGACGAATTTTACGTTATCCTATTAGATAAATAGAATGCCTAATCCTATTAATTTCACGCAGTTCCATCTTGGGTATTAATTATGTAACGCTAAAAATTTCCTTCTTTTCCGACATCCCCAATCATGAAAAAACTACTACCTACGCTAATTTTCCTGCTTTCTTTTGGCATCTCTGCCCAAGACCTCCAAGACTTCAGAATCGATGAGACACAGACCACGGTGAGCAACAACACAAAAACTCGCGCTTCATATACCGAACCGGTCGTTTCCATCAATAAGACCTTCGAAGAAGCTGCCGACAGCCAGAATATACCCCACAGAACCTTCAGCGGACTTGAAAATGTGGAGAACGGCTACTATGTCATATCGGGTGTTTTCAGCAAGGGAAAAAATGGCGACAGAACGGTAAAGAAATTAAAGCGCAAAGGCTTTGCAGAGTCTGGTTATATCACTAATCCCGATAACCAGCTCAACTATGTGTACTTGACCTACTATCCATTCGGTCTAGAGGCCGTAGATGCCTGTGTTTCGAAGATGGACGGCACCTACACCGATGAGGTTTGGATCCTTGAAGTGGAGAACAGCATGACCATCGGCGGATCATCTTTGGCTATGTTGGAGGTTAGCGAAACCGGATTGATTACCACGGCTGATGCTAATGAAGAGGATGCCAAAACCAACAACATGACCGAGCAACTGATTTCCCTCGACGCCAATGCACCCAGCATTGCTAAAACGACCAACAAAAGCAAAACTATCGAAAAGGCCGATGCCTATTTCAACAAAATGTGGTACGCCGAAGCTGCCGATCTTTACGAGCAGGCCCTTTCGAAAGGCGAAAAGTACTATACGCGCGATAACCTTCAGAAAGCTGCCGACTCCCATTACTTTAATACCGACATGGAAAAGGCCTATCAGTGGTACAACATTCTCTATGAAAATTATGGCAAGGAAATGTCGGAGGATAATATGTTCAAATACGCCCACTCATTAAAAGGCACGGGAAAGTACGGACGCGCTAAACGTCTTATGCGGTTATATAATCGCAAAATGGAAAACGGTGAAACCGAAAGCCTAGATAATACCAAAGCTACGACCAACGAGGTCGTATTGGACAACATTTTAGGCTCGGAAGAGGATTTCGAACTTAAAAATATGTCCATCAATACAAAATATTCCGATTTCTCACCCATGTTCCTCGATTCGAACCAGATTGTCTTTTCGTCCGCCAAAGATTCATCCTTTTTTAAGACCCGAAAGTATAAATGGAACGATCAGCCTTACCTAGATCTGTATGTGGCTGAAATTAACAAAGAATCACAAGACCTAAAAAATGCCATTAAATTTTCCAAAAAAATCAACACAAAATATCACGAGGCATCCGTGGCATTTTCGCCAGATAATAAGACTATGTATTTTACGCGCAACAACTTCGCAAAAAGGCTGAAGCGCGATAAAGAAGGAGTGAACCATCTTAAAATATACAAATCTAACAAAATCGACTTGGAGTGGACTGAAGCGGTAGAGGTATCCTTCAATAGTGATGATTACTCTACGGGCCATCCTGCCCTGAGTCCAGATGGCAAACAACTTTATTTTGTATCCGACATGCCGGGCAGTATTGGCAAGAGCGATATTTTTGTAGTCGACGTGCTAGACGACGGAAGTTTTTCGCCGGCCCGCAACTTGGGCCCAGGTATCAACACCGAAAAAAGAGAGATGTTCCCCTTCTTCAACGGTACAAAACTCTATTTTTCTTCGGATGGGCATACAGGTCTTGGCGGACTTGATGTATTCGAAGCCGCTTACGATGTGGAGGAGGGCTTTGAAGAAGTCGTCAATTTAGGAAAGCCCATCAATAGTAATAAGGATGATTTCTCGTATATCGTAAATGAGGAGAACCAAAAAGGCTTTTTCGCCTCGAACCGAGATGGGGGTAAGGGCGACGATGATATTTATTCCTTTAAAAGACCCAGTATCGAAGAAATACCGGCCAACAACAATGCCATCGCAGGAGTGGTTACCGAAATGGTCACCGGCGATTTTATGCCAAAGGCACTGGTGCAGCTTTTGGACGAGAATGGTATTAAACTTAAGGAAATGATGACCGAAGACGATGGCAGCTTTGTGTTCGAGGATCTTGATGGTAACACCAAATACACCCTAAAAACCGTACAAGGGGAGTTCTTCGATGACGAACGACCCATCGCCACCGTTGACAATGAACTTGTCAATGTCGATATTTCCATGAAACGTCTTGAAGACATGATCGCGGTAGAAGAAGGCATCAAGAAACTGAAGACCGAGATGATCTATTTCGAATTCGACAAATCGGAGGTCAGGAAGGAATCAGCCAAAGAATTGGACAAGCTGGTCAGCGTAATGAACGAATACCCGGGCATGGCGATAAAAATCGAATCGCATACCGATTCACGCGGTAGCCGAGTGTACAACGAATACCTGTCGGACAAGCGCGCCAAAACGACTCGGGACTATATCATATCCCAAGGCATTGACGCGAGCCGTATCGAAAGTGCCATTGGCTACGGCGAGAGCCGATTGCTGAACGGGTGCGACGGTACCGTAGCCTGTGCGGAAGCCACACACCTGCTTAACCGACGTTCAGAATTTATTATTGTAAGAGAGTAAGAAGCATATTCAAGGTTCCACGACCTACCTAAACCTAACCGCTGCCTTATTTAAAGGTGGCGGTTTTTTATATTCTACCAATCCGACCAAAAAGAGCATCGGTTAGTTGGCGGGTGCTTTTTTATTTCAAGCGTTTCTTGAGAACCTGCTATCGCAACATCCTATTACACTATCAGGATTTCGATGTCCTATTTCAAATTGATGGGGTGCCCCTAGGCTATACAAATGACCTACATCGCCTTTTAAAGGGCTTTATCGAAGGATTTAAATAATCGAAACTAACGACCGAGATTGAGTAGGTTTCATCTAATTTATTCTTCATACGGAGATTATGTTACCACCTTTGCCTAATAATTGAAAAAAAAGATATATGAAGAAATTGCTACTTGTTAGGGAAATTTATGTGGAAGCGTTCAAAGATTGGACCTTTAGGGTACTCAAAAAGTATTTTAAGGCTTTCTCATGGCTTTGGCTCGCTCTCTTCACATTAACGCTTTATGCTTTCATCTATAGAGTCTCCACGGGGTTTGCCTTTGGTTGATAAAATATACCTTTCTAAAAAGCAAAAGCCCGTCTTACCGATGGGCTTTTCTATTGAACTTATTCTGTTGTGACGTCTATTTACTTGGTTTGGTTTGGGGTGTGAATTTCAAGGTTTTTAATATAGCCTCCAACTCGAACATATCGTCCCTTTTTTCGGTGGCGGGTGCGAATACAAAACCTTCCAAGACCAGTTTTCTATTGTTGGCCTTATCATTAAGGATATAAGTAAGGAAAGGACCCGCCATGGGATAGTTCTTGATATCCCAAATACCGCGGACCTCAACACCTTTGAGGCCTGCAATTTCCACAGGGAAAACGGCAGGGGCATATGCAGGCTCGGTTCGCATATAGGTTATTTTACCGGTCGTATCGGGTCCGGGAATATATTTTTCGCCAACGGAGTCGCGCATGGCGATAATATCCTGAACCAAGGTAGAATCGTTAGTAAAACTGTTTGCCGGCATGTCGTAAACAATGATATTTGCCGTTCCTTTTTGTATTTCGCGGTCGATCCAGACGAAATTATCCTCCTGCTTTCCAACTTTATAAATAGAGGGCACTTTTAACGAAATACCGAACTTCTCTTGCAGCACCCCTTCTTTGTTCAAAGAACGGTTGAATCGTTTTTGAGCTTCCGCAATTTCCATATCCTTAAAAGCCGATATAATCTCATTGGATTCGGACCCTATATTTTCGATAATCTCCGCTTCGGTGGTTCCCTTCACAACGCCTACCTTTTGGGGCGTTGCATACATATCGCTCTTTACATGAGCCAAGTTGACCGAATCTTTCATTACATAAAGAATCGAACGGGTATTGCGAATGGATCCCGTAAAGAATTTTGGGGCGATTTGGTCGATACTGAAAAGAGGTTCATCCATCGGCATACCCAGAACGGGTGCTGCAAAATGCTTGCGTATGGAATCGCCAACCTTGCTTTTCCAAAGCTCATTATCGATGACTACGACCATTGAATTTATGGCGCCGATTGAACCGGGTAGATAATTCTTGTTTTTGCCTTCTTTACAGGCGGTTAGGACTAAAATGAGAAGTAAAGCTAGTGTTCCAAATCTTTTCATGGGAATGGTTATTGAGTTTACGAAGGACAAGCGCACAATTTCAATTTTGTGCCCGGTTTTAGGTTACTACCACTAATACCGTTCCATTGTCGTAAATTCTCGACGGAAATTCCTGGATATTTTCTTGAGATGGTCCAAAGAGAGTCTCCACTCCTGACCGTATGTACTTTCGCCCCTGATGGAATCGAGGTATTTGAAGAGGCCGCCGTTGATCCGGGTGTCCGTCTTGGATAAATGGTAAGCCGTTGCCCTATTCTAAGATTATTCCCGCGGAGTCCGTTCCACTGTCTGAGCTGACTTACGCCTACCCCGTGGCGTTCCGCGATCTTCCCGAGATAGTCGCCACTGCGTACTTTGTACCGTATTCTATTCTGCTCCGCTTCTTGCACGAGTTGCGGCAACGGACTCTCTTTGCTCTCCAGTTCCTTTTTAACGTGGGCGTATATGGCCTCTTCGTTAGCCACGAACTTGCCAATGGCATACTTGGGCAATCGCAGCGTATGAGATTTGCCGTCGACGAATGGAATCACGTTCAGTTTATAAGCGGGGTTGAGTACCCGTAGTTCTTCCTTGCCGACCCCGATCAGTTCCGAAACCTGATCGAAGGTAATCAGGCTTTTTACATGTACCGTATCGGTCTCGAAATAGGCGCGATCCACTTTTTCGCCTTTGAGTCCGTGTTCGTCGGCATATTCGAAAAGGTACATGGTCGCCAAGAACGCAGGTACGTAACCCGCGGTTTCTCGAGGCAAGAAGGCCCGGATATTCCAATAATTTTTATAGCCCCCAGACCGTCGAATGGCCTTGTTGACATTGCCCGGACCGGAATTGTAGGCGGCCAAGGCCAAGTCCCAGTCGTCATAGATATCGTACAATTGCGAAAGGAACTGACAGGCCGCTTTCGTAGACTTGATTGGATCACTACGCTCGTCAACGTAACTAGAAACATCGAGATCATATTGTTTGCCCGTGCCGTACATAAATTGCCAAAGACCCGTTGCGCCGACATGTGAACGCGCCCTGGGGTTCAAGGCGGACTCTACAATAGCCAAGTATTTCATTTCAATGGGAATGTCGTAATTGTCAAGTTCCTGTTCAAAAAGTGGAAAATAGAACTGGCTTACGGTCAGCATTTTTTCCATCAGATCCCGTTTTCGGAAGAGGAAGGATTTGATGACATTCTCTAAGGATGGATTATAGGTAATGTTAAAGGGCGTCTTTTGGTTCAACCGCTCCAATCGCGCCTTAAGGGTATCGGTAGGCAATGACGTCGGATAGGTCTTGTCGTATTCGAGTTCGGATATCTCGTTGAACATTTCATCGGAAAGGGATGCATTTTCGTAAAGTACCTTCATCCAAAGACTGTCGTACTTTGCGGCTTCCGGAAGGTCTTGCAGGTCATATTTGCTGATAGCTCCGTCCTGAATCAATTTCAGAACATTGTCGTTCAGCGTAGTGTCAGAGGCCATTTGTTCCATCTGCTCGACACCGTGCATGTCCATGGCTAACGTATCGACTGGAGACTCCCTATCCTCCAACAAAGCTTTGCCCTCTGGGGATATGGTCAGGGAATCTTTTTCAAATAGCCCTAGGGAGTCTTTTTGTTGCGCCATCAATGGGGCGGCGAAAACCAAACACCAAACCAACAGGAAAAACGTATTGTTCTTTGTTATCATAATTAACTGCGAATTACGGGACATATGGATTGGAAAATTATGCAGGTCCGTTTATCGATAACGCACTTATTCCCCGATTATTGCAGCGATTCCGGGCAGCGTCTTTCCCTCTAGGCTTTCAAGCATGGCGCCACCGCCCGTTGAGACGTAGCTTACCTTGTTCTCAAACCCGAATTGCTTGACCGCGGCAACGGAATCGCCACCTCCTACCAACGAAAACGCGCCTTTTTGGGTCGCTTCGTCTATCGCTTTTCCGACGGCAATGGTTCCTTTGGCGAAGTTCTCCATTTCGAACACTCCCACAGGACCGTTCCAGAGAATGGTCTTGGCCTTTAGGATAACCTCCTTGAAATTATCCAAAGTTTTGGGGCCGGCATCGAGGCCTTGCCATCCATCGGGAATCTTATCTACATCGACCACCTTGGTGTTTGCATCGTTCGCAAAGTCGTCGGCGGCCAACACATCTACGGGGAGATGTACTTCCACTCCTTTTTCCTTGGCCTGCTTTAGTATATCCATGGCCAGATCCATTTTGTCGTCCTCACAGATAGAATCGCCTATTTGTCCACCTTGCGCCTTGACAAAAGTGTAGGTCATTCCGCCGCCGATAATCAGATGGTCGATCTTGTCCAATATATTCTCGATTATGGTGATTTTCGATGAAACCTTAGCTCCTCCCAATATCGCCAAAATCGGTTTCTCCCCTGTTTCCATCACCTTGTCGATGGCCTCGATTTCTTTAGCCAATAAATATCCGAAACATTTATTATCCGGAAAAAACTGGGCCACTACCGTTGTAGATGCATGTGCACGATGCGCCGTTCCAAAAGCGTCGTTTACGTATATATCTCCCAATCTAGAAAGCTGCTCGGCAAAAGCTGCATCTCCAGCTTCCTCCTCGGCGTGAAAACGAAGGTTCTCCAACAATAGCACCTCCCCGGGCTGTAATGCGGCGACCGCATCTTCGGCGCTTTTACCAACACAATCATCGACAAACTTAACTTTTACGCCGATAATATTGGAAACCGTATCTGCAATATGTTGTAGAGAGAGATCGGGATTTGGCTGGCCTTTTGGTCTGCCCAAATGGCTCATCAAAACGGCACTTCCGCCGTCTTCCAAAACTTTTATTACGGTAGGTTTTGCGGCCTCGATACGGTTGGTATCCGTAACCTTGAAATTATCGTTTAAAGGCACGTTGAAATCTACTCGGATCAGAGCTATTTTATCCTTGAAATTAAAATCTTCTATCGTCTTCATGCTTTTTTTTGTTTTATGGGAATGGCAAATGTAAGAAAAACAGTAAGCAGTTGGCAGTGGCAGTGAGCAGTATTTGATTTACGGTTGACGGTTATGCATTATCTGACTTGGGAACTCTACGAATAAACCAACACGAAACACTAAAATAAAGTAAAAAAGTAAGCAGTAGGTAGTGGATTTGTTCTAAGTTCAATCTAAAATAAGAATCGCATTGCGCCACATGCTATTCGCCAATCGCAGAAAAAGAGCGTATCGCGTATAGCGATAGGCGAACCGCGGAAAAATCTTATCTTTACTGCATGCTGTTCAAGGACATTTTGGGGCTTTCCCATATAAAGAAACATTTAGCCGCCAGTGCCGATGCGGGGCGTATTCCGCATGCGCAATTGTTCGTCGGACCAGAAGGTTCGGGCACCTTGCCGATGGCCTTGGCCTATGCGCAATATGTTATCTGTTCTAACGCGAACGGGGAAAATCAGGCCTGTAACCTCAAATTCAATACACTTTCCCACCCTGATATGCATTTTGCCTATCCGGTGTCGAATTCCGAAAAAATCAAAAGCCATGCGGTAAGCGATCACTATATCGGAGAATGGAGATCTTTCGTGAAAGAGCAGCCGTACGGAAACCTGTTTGATTGGTACCGGCTTATTGGCATCGAAAAAAAGCAGGGCCAAATCGGAGTGGACGAAGCACAGGACGTGGTCAGAAAACTGGCTTTAAAATCGTACGAAGGCGGTTATAAGGTGATGCTCATCTGGATGGCCGAAAAAATGAACATATCCGCTTCGAACAAGCTCCTGAAACTTATCGAAGAGCCCCCGAACAACACCGTTTTTATTTTGGTTGCTGAAGATGAGGAACAGATTATACAAACCATCCGATCGCGTTGCCAAGTCCTACATTTCCCACCCTTGGCGGAAGAGGCCATAGCGAACGCTCTTGTCGAAAAAGGTCTGATACGGGAAGAATCCCTGCGGATCGCCCATGAGGCCGATGGTAATTTCAACAAGGCCTTGGATCTTATGAACAAAGATTCGGAAGACCTCGTTTTCGAGAAGTGGTTCGTGCAATGGGTGCGCAGTGCTTTCAAGGCCAAGGGAAACAAAGCGGCTATTCACGAACTCATCCTTTGGAGCGAAGAGGTCGCCAAAACCGGTAGGGAGACCCAAAAGAATTTTTTGCAGTATTGTCTAACGGTTATGCGTCAAGCCCTGCTGATCAATTTTAACACGGGCGAACTGGCCTTTATGCGCATTCACGTTGACGGCTTTCAACTGGAAAAATTCGCGCCCTTCGTTCATGAGAATAACATTGAGGATATCGTCGATGAATTAGAAACAGCCATCTACCATATTGAACGCAACGGCAATTCAAAAATCATCTTGACAGACCTGTCAATCAAACTGACCCGGCTTTTGCACCGGCCCGCACAGCCCATCGTGCCTTAGCTATTAAAATCAGCAAGATGGATTTCTTGCTCAAACCAGACCAAACCAAACCAAACCAAACCAAACCAAATTTATGGAAAATCTAGCAAGCCACGCCACCGAAAACTTAATCTTAATTTTTTTAATCATTGTCTTTCTACAAAGTAGTATAGATAAAGTCTTCGATTGGAGAGGTAACCTCTCGTTTCTAAAAGGTCACTTCGCCGACACCCCATTGGAGCGTTTAACGCCATTTTTATTGGGCATGGTATTGTTGTCGGAAATGGTGGCGGGCCTATTATGTTCTGCCGGATTGTTCCAACTAGTAGTATTCAATGAAACCGGTATCGCCTTTTACGGAGCGATTATGGCTTGCCTATCCCTTTTAATGTTGCTTTTCGGCCAACGGCTGGCCAAAGATTACGAGGGTGCTAAGACCATTGCGGTCTATTTTGTGCCGGCCGTCTTTCTGGTTTATTTGTTGCAGTAACAAAGTAGTCCCGAAAGGTTTCAGAAACCTTTCGGGACTACTTCCAACCGTACACACTGCGTTTAGCGCCAAGCGTACAGCGTTTATTTTTTATACTTATCGTTCAGCAATTTCACCACTTCATCGGTAAGATTATTAGTGTCGTCACCGTAAAGTACGCTACCACCATCACCCCCGCCAAGAATATAGGTATAACCGTTGGCCTTGCCATAGGCTTCGACTTCTTTTTTGACCTTGCTCACAATACTGTCCATTTCGGTCTGGCCGACGGCTTGCAGCTGCTGGTCTTCTTGTTGCAGTTGTTGACCGATCATCTGGCCCCGCTGCTGCATTTGGCCATATTGCTCCTGGGCTTTTTTCTGCGACATCTTTTCAGCCTCTGCCTGAAAGGCCTGTGCTTCTACCTGAAACGCCTGTGAGATACTATCCCTTTTCTTGTTCAGAGCGTCCGCTTTAACTTTGAAGTCGGCCTCAACATCAATTTTCTCCTGATATTCATCCATCAGTTTTACATTATCGACGTATCCGATCTTGGCCTGCTGGCAAGAAGCCAATCCTAAAATCGCAAAAACCCAAAATATTTTACCTATACTATTTCCTTTTGTTTTCATTTTGATTTATTCTGTTTAAAATAATACTCTTTTGTGCCGTTTTTGGCTGCGCAAAAATAGAAAAGCTTTTTGAAAGGATATAGGGGAATGTCAAGAGATATCCATTTATACCAATCCCGGCTTCTTTTTTGATATCGAAACCTATTTAACCTCGATAAGCGTATTCGATCATAAATTTATGGCCGATCAATGGAAGCTATTGAAATTTGACCTTATAAAACCAATCCACTTGAGGAATCGGCAAATAAATGACCCAGAGGTTTACATGACCACAAAGCTTTCTTAAAACGCCTTATATTACGTTTTGACTACCAAAGATGGGTTGATGATAATCCGAAGGCTATCATTTGCCGGAAAATTAACAAAAATCAAAAGCACTAATTAGGAAAATTGGAATCTTCTTCAGGGTTCCCTTTTTGAAGAATGTAAATAATTGAAGAATGCTCTTTGGTCAGCCATCCGTTCACATTGGAAAGCAATCCCAAAAAAAAGGCCTTTATAAAATTCTGTTTGCCCGTCTTATATTTTTCGGAAAGTAATGAAACATAGAACGCATCAAAAATCATAGGTTTGGTCTGCACTACTTTTAATCCATGCTTGGCGAATAACTTTTCAATCGAGGTTCTTGAAAAATGCCAAAGGTGACGAGGTACGTCATAAGCGGCCCAAAATTCCTTATAATGCGTTGCATCATACGATTTATAGTTAGGGACGGCGATTATCATCGTGCCATCATCATCCAAACGCCACACGAGTTGTAACATCTGATTCTCCAAATCCGGTAGATGTTCAAGTACATGCCACAATGTGATAACTTGAAACTGTTTTTTAGGCAATTCATCCATATCGTGACGCAGTTCCATTCGTTTTTCCCGAGAGCGCATCCGAGCATCACGATTGGGCTCCACTCCTTCTACGGACCATCCGTTCTTTTGGGCAGCTAAAAGAAAGTCGCCGGTACCGGCACCGAAATCTAAAAGTGATTTATTGTTGTTCGCATAGCCGTTGATCAGTTGTGTTTTCATCCAAAGACTAAAGGTTTTAACTCCTTGGTAGATTTTATCCGAAAACGTTCTATTGGCATCGGTGTGCGAAATGTAGGCTTCGCTCTGGTAATAAGCTTCTAGATTTTGTGGTTGAGGCTGGGTTACGAGCATCTGTAGATCTTCGTCAAGCAGCAATTCGAAGGCTTCACCGGTAACAGAGAAATCCTTAGTTTTTAAAAACGGTTTCATTGTAGTTATGGGTAATCAAGTATTCTTGCTTTAAAGTCCGAAGATACTTTAAAACCACATCCCTTGAAAGAGCATCGACTTGTAAACAGTCTTTTTCAAGATCGCTGTAGACCTCGATCGCAATATACCAATACCCCTTTCGAATGCCATATGACTCTTCAAAAACCGGATCTACTCCGGCGTTATCTAACATCGCATCGACAATAACACCACCAAGATTTACAATTTTAGTCGGTATCTCCACTTCGTAAAAAGAGAAAAAGTACTGCGAATCATTAATGGTAAATGGGATATCATCGTAGACGTTTTGGTTGTTGAGTTGGAATTTGGTGTCTATGTAATTATAAAAATGGTTGATGTCTTTAGGGTCTTCAAAAACAAACATTTCTCTCTTAGGAAGGCTTCTTTTAAACTTCTTACCCTTGGTTACTTTGTAGTCGTCGATGTTCGGGGCAATCCGTATCGGGATGCAAGATTGCATGGCGACAAGAATGGTTAGCAGGATGATATTTCTTTTCATTTTTACCCTTGGGATAATGAATATAGAAGCGTATCAAAAATTACACCAAAGGCGCGAGCAAATTCCAGTGTTTCAAAATCCAAATTCCAACAAATGGAGATACTTGGTTGATTCTCTAGCTGAAGTTGAATTCAAAATCATAAAGTTTTGATTCAAATTCTGAGAAAGACGATGTTTGCGGTTCCTTCCTTAGCCTTGCATCTCGACGAGCATTTGCGCGAGAAAAATGCAAAGGCGGCATCAATCTACATTGCCAAACCAAAGACGGAAAAGCACTTACCCTAGGGCATACGTACACCAAGTTTACGTCAGGGCTAAGCCCAATCGTTCGGGTTCAACCGCTCGCCCGTACTACTCGGGCGGCTTCCGACCTTTCGCTGCGCTCGGCCCACCTTCCCTGCCTAGGGGGAAGGAGTCAAATTAACCCCTAAACTTCTGATAAAAATCTCCGTTCCACGTGGAACATAGTGGCTTTACCTCCCCAAATACACCAACAAAACACTAATATCAGATGGGTTAACACCGCTTACCCTAGCTGCTTGTGCAATGGTTACAGGTTGGATTGCCGTAAGCTTTTCACGGGCTTCGAACGACAACGATTTCAGTTTGGTGTAGTTAAAATCTTCGGGGATTTTAACATTTTCCAATCGCTGCAGCTTATCCGCATTGTTCTTCTCCTTTGCGATATATCCCGAATACTTTACTTGAATTTCGGTTTGCTCCAATACTTCCCTATCAAGTTTGTTTTCTTCAACGAAACCGGAAACCGGTTCCAATTCCAACATGTGCTCCATCTTCACTTTCGGACGGGAAAAGACCTTGAACATCTTGTCTGATTGTTTTACCAAAGAAGAATCCAAACGCTTTAAAATTGGATTTATGTCTTCGGGCAGCACGCTCGTTTCCCGGAAAAAGTTGACGAACGCATCCGATTTTCGCTCCTTTGCTTCCATCCTTTTTAAACGTTCTTCTTTGGCCAAACCGATTGCAAAACTTTTGGGAGTCAATCTTAAATCCGCATTATCCTGCCGCAAAAGCGTTCGATATTCGGCTCTAGACGTAAACATCCGATAAGGCTCTTCCGTGCCTTTTGTTATAAGGTCATCGATCAAAACACCAATATATGCTTCATCTCTTTGCAAAATAAAAGCATCCTTTTCGTTCAGCTTAAGGTGAGCATTGATGCCCGCCATAAGTCCTTGTGAAGCAGCTTCCTCATAGCCAGTAGTACCATTGATCTGTCCTGCGAAATACAGGTTCTCGACCAACTTAGTCTCCAGCGTGTGCTTGAGTTGCGTAGGCGGAAAATAGTCATATTCGATAGCATAACCCGGTCTAAAAAACTTGACGTTCTCAAAACCTTTTACGGATTTCAAAGCCTTGAACTGCACATCTTCAGGCAAGGAGGTAGAGAAACCGTTGACATAGACTTCGACGGTATGCCAGCCTTCAGGCTCCACGAAAAGTTGGTGGCTATCCTTATCTGCGAACCTATCGATCTTATCTTCGATAGAAGGGCAATAGCGTGGGCCAATACTTTTAATCCGTCCGTTGAACATGGGCGAACGGTCAAAACCCTCGCGGAGCAAATCGTGAACTTTAGCGCTGGTATGACTCATGTGACAATCCCGCTGCACCTTCAAAACGGGCGTGTCCAAATAAGAAAATTTCTCTGGGTGGTCGTCACCTGGTTGTGGAATCATTACGGAATAGTCCAACGAACGGCCATCAACCCTTGGAGGCGTTCCCGTCTTCATACGGCCACTTTGAAATCCGAAATCCATCAACTGCTCGGTTATTCCAGTCGCTGCCCTTTCCCCCGCTCTACCACCTCCGAATTGTTTTTCGCCGATATGGATAAGGCCGTTTAGAAAAGTGCCGTTGGTGAGAATCACAGCTTTACCCCTCACCTCTAACCCCAAAGATGTCCGTACCCCGACCACTCGATTATTCTCGACCAAAAGACCACTGACCATCTCCTGATAAAAATCACAATTGGGAGTATTCTCCAAAGCAAGTCGCCATTCTTCCGCAAATCGCATACGATCACTCTGCGCACGCGGACTCCACATCGCCGGCCCCTTGGATTTGTTCAGCATCTTAAACTGGATAGCGGATTTGTCAGTTATGATTCCGCTATAGCCGCCTAGCGCATCAATCTCACGTACGATTTGTCCTTTAGCAATACCACCCATTGCCGGGTTGCAAGACATCTGCCCGATGGTTTGCAGGTTCATAGTCACCAACAAGGTTTTAGAGCCCAAGTTGGCCGCGGCAGCTGCCGCTTCTGCCCCAGCATGGCCTCCTCCTACTACTATGATGTCGTATTGTTCTGGGAACATTACCAATTAATTTTTACCGTTATTAAAAAACCCTCCTGCCCGAAAATCCCAAGCACCAAATTCCACATTCCACAAACTTTGTGGTGACGTCGATCACCTCGATTCGATCCTGCGAGATCAATCGGGGACCTTACCTCCCAGCCTCGGTTACCATTTCACCACAGGCTCCGAAAAAGTAGGTCGGCGTGTAGTTTCGAGGCACGAGAAACGCATCGAGATGATCGGCAACATATCAACAATCTCTTTATTGTTCCACGTGGAACAATTTTATTTTTTCGTCTTCCTTGCTCCGCATTTGAATACTCTCTTCTTTCGACTTATCCTTGAATCCGAATAGGTGGAGTAATCCGTGCGACATGACACGAAGCAGCTCCTTTTCAAAATCGGTTTTGAATATTTCCGCGTTCTCCTTTACCCTGTCGATCGAAATAAAAATGTCCCCGCCGATTCGTTTTCCATCCGAATAATCAAACGTGATTATATCGGTAAACGTATCGTGCGACAGGTATTTCTTATTCATCTCCAAGAGGTAGCCATCGGAGCAAAAAATATAATCTATTTGCCTACAAGTCCCGCCTTCAGAACTTATTACCCTACTTACCCAGTCGGCAAACTTGGATTCAATTTCCAGTTGAAAATCAGTTGCATAGTGGAACTCAATCATCGCTCTTAAAATAGTCTTTAACCCGGTTCTGGAAATTGGGGCGCAAAGGTAAGGCTTGTCTATTTAAAATTTCGATTTCGTTGCGATAATTCTCTAGGGCACGCGGTTTGGTGATTATGGGGTTTTTGAAATCCTTGGTATTCGTATTGCTTTTTCGTTCGGATTTCTGTCCTTGCTTCAATGTGGCATTCTCAAGCTTCAACAGCTCATACTGAATGTTATTTATTTTGGAAATGCTACGTTGGGTAACGCCGTTCTCCAGCAGATCGTTCTCGAAATCTTCCATTTGCTTGAGAAGTTTTTGCCCCAGTTTTTGATCGCCGGCGTTGATCATATCTTGCAACTGCTGCTCCAGTTTTTGTCGGATCGTTTGCTGCTCCTTGTAGATTTCGTAAATTTCCTGTAGTTCAGCTTCGCCGGGTTGCCCTTGCCCCTGCCCTTGTCCGTCTTGATTTCCATTTTTACCTTTAGAACCCTTACCCTCATTTCCTTCTCCCTTCTTACCATCTTGGCCATTTTGTCCTTCACCCTCTTTGTTGCCCTTACCCGATTTGGATTCACCCGCGCCTTCACCCTGCTGCTCTCCTTCTCCCTTCTGACCTTCGCCTTGCTGGCCCTCTCCCTGTCCTTTCTGCGGCTTGCCCTGCCCTTGTTGGCCCATGCCCTCCATTTTCTCTTTTAGTTCGCCTTGGTCTTTAATGATGTCGGGCAATTGAAAATCTTGGCCTTGCCCCTGCCCTTTGCCGGCCTGCATGCTTTGCTGCATGTTATCGAGCATATTGGCCAAGAAATCAGCCAAGCTGTTCGAGGCGTTCATGACATATTTTTGATACGATACACCTTGGTATATTTGACTTTCGGCCATGCTCTCCAACGACTTGTCAATGTTGTAATATACCTCGGTTATCTGTTCGTTCACGAATTCGGAAAGTTCCGCCCGTCGAAGAGACAATGCAAAAAGGCTATCATCTACATGGCCAAATAAATCACGCAACTCTTGCTGTTCGCGAACGGTGCCCGAAAATTGAGCATTATCCACATCAGCCTCCTCGAGCCTATCGTATAGCTTTTCCTGTTTGAAAGAAAAAGTGATCAGGTTGTCAAGAATCTGCCGTAGCATATCGGCATCTTCGATGATACTCGATCCGCCCCCATCACCGGAAGCAGATTTCCCAAGCTCCTCGCTCATCTCTTTCATCTTCTCCGCAGCTGACTTTTGCTTCTTGCTTGCGTCTTCTGCCGCTTTTTCCTGTGAACCGGATTGCGTGGACTCATCTGCGCCTTGATGCTTGTTGATCTGCTCCAAAGCGTCTTTCTGATCTTCCTTTACGCCTTCCTTTTTGCTGTCGTCGATATTCAGTGCGACCGGTTTTTTAAGCCTGTCATTGTCTTTTTTCAGCTCATCCAGTTCCTTGGCCAACTGTTCAAAGTTGTCGTTCAATTTCTGCTGCTCGGTATTTGAAAAGTCTTGACCGATTTTCATTTTGGACAGCAATTCTTGGCGTTTGGCTTCGGCTGCCAGATCTTTAGCTAGCTGGGACGCCTTTTCTGTTACATAATACCGTTTGGTCAATTCCAATAACTGCTCTAGGTTTCGCTCGCTGTTTTGTTGTTTTTTGCCAAGATCTTCCAAGCGTTTGGTCAGTTCTTCCTTGTTGATCTTATCGGCTATCTTATTGAGCTCCTCGAGCAACTTTTCGTTCTTTTTGGCTTCCGATTCCTGGCGTTCCAAACGCTCTTGCAGCAATTGGTTCATTTGGTCGTCTTTCTCTCCTTTATCCAAATTTTCTTTGAGCTGTTTACTGAATTTCTGCATCAGGTTTTCTTGCTGTTGCTGTTTCTGTAAAAAATCCTTGACCTGTGTCTGATCATTGAAATTTAGTTGCTTCTTTTCCTTTTGTTCGCGACTAATATCCTTTAGGGTCTCCTTTTGCTCCTTGAACGTGTCCAAAGACTTATCCATGTTTTTGATAAGGGATTGCTGTGACTCGAGATCTTGGTTCCGCAATTGGTCATCATCGAGCAAAGCCATAGAAAACACTTGGCTCTTAGCGGTTTTTCCTTTGTGGATGGCATCATTATCGGTAGCCGTGAAATAGAAGCTATATTTTTTTCCGGATTCCAATTCTAGTCCTGAAGGAAAAGTATAGTAGAACTGATCGAAATTGGCATTTGGAATGTTCAGTGGTATTATCTGCTGGTCATCAGGGTTATCATCGGGATAGCAAACCAATTTTATACTCCTCAGTTTATAATCATCGGAAGCCTCCCCGGCGTAGTAGGATACATTAGGGCTCAGGGAATCCAATACCTGTTTGGCCTTTATGGTCGGATAGGCATCCTTGATGACCGTAAAGCGATATCCCAGTTTTTCGTAGTCCTGTATATTTTTGTTGGATGTAGACAGTTCATAGGGATAATCCGAATAGATATATTTGGAAAGCACAAAACGGTTACCAACCTTGTCAAAGGATAGCGCAGTATCCTTTTCGATCAACCGGATATCCTCCGTATTTTGACCCTCGATTTCCCAGGATACTTTGGTCCCTTCAGCAAATGTGGCATTACCTGTACTGCTTAGCACCTCGGAAGAACGATTGGTATAGTTCGGATAGTCCAAAGTAATCAGGAAGCCCTGAATAGAAGGCGTGGCAAGCGCATTCATTGTATAGGGCCTGGAAATGATTCCATTAGCCTTAAAAGAGAAGGTTGTTCGCTTCAGCGGAGGTGTGAACGTATACTGATACCGTCCGTTTTGTTTTTGCAATAAAGACGTGGACCCATCGATATCGATATAGACTTCCTCAGGCTGTACCTCTCCCTCCGTGACGACTTCGATTGTATACTGCTTTGTGTCCAAAACATTCAAATCCTCCGACAAAAGTCTGAAATGAAATGGAGCTGGCGGTTCATATGCCAGATCATAATTGACCACACGATTCGCAGAGCCGAAAAATGAAACCAAATTTCCGGAAAGCCAAATTAGACCAAAAAATAAAATAGGAAGAATAAGATATTTGGTATATTTTAGATTTTCCCCCAAATCCACAGCCTTTGCAAACGGAATGGGGTCCATGTTTTCAGAACGTTGTTCCATACTGGCCAACAGTAATTCGGACTGATTTTTATCCTCCGCAAGATCCAATAGGTTATAGAGCTTATCCCCAACATCGGGAAAATGCTTTCCGATCAACAGCGAAGCCTGCTTGTTACTAATGCCCTGTTTGAGCTTGAACAGATAGAAAAGAGGCGTAAAAATAAAACGGAACAGCAGAAAACACTCTACGCAGATAAAGAGCATCAAAAGAATCAAACGCCCCGTGGAATTAAGCCATAAGAAGTATTCGACCCCGAGAACGGCAAAGAAGAAAACCAAACCGAGCACCACAAAGAGCAGCAGGCCCTTAATAAGCATCTTGGTATAATACTTTCGGGTAAACTGGTTAAGCTTGCCTAGGATTTTAGTATAACTGGCCATACCTAACAAAGATACGAAAAAGCGCAGGGAGGATTTCGCATTCATTATCTTTGCCCCTATGAAAGAAAAAGTCCGAGTCCGTTTTGCTCCCAGCCCTACCGGGCCGTTACATATCGGTGGTGTTCGCACTGCGTTGTTCAATTATCTATTCGCCAAAAAACACAATGGTGATTTTATCCTTAGAATAGAGGATACCGATCAGAACCGATATGTTGAAGGTGCCGAACGGTATATTATCGATGCTTTGGATTGGTGCGGCATTCCTTATGACGAGGGCCCTGGAAAGGACGGTGGCTTCGGTCCCTATCGCCAAAGCGAACGTATGCATCTTTATGAAAAATACGCCCAAGAACTTATTGAAAAGGGAAAGGCTTACTATGCCTTCGATACATCCGAAAAGCTCGACCAGCACCGTAAAGACCACGAAACCAAGGGAAAGACTTTTATATACAACTGGCACAACCGATTAAAGTTGGATAATTCCCTGTCATTACTGCCTGAGGAAGTCAAGAAGCGCTTGGAAGCGGGAGAGGATTACGTCATCCGATTTTTAACGCCCCCAGACGAAACCTTGCAATTACAGGATATCATCCGAGGCGGTATTGAAATCGACACCAACACCTTAGATGATAAGGTGCTTTTCAAAAGCGACGGGATGCCCACGTACCATCTGGCCAACATCGTGGATGACCATTTAATGGAAATCAGTCACGTCATCCGTGGTGAAGAATGGCTGCCTTCCTTAGCGCTGCACAAACAACTATACGATGCCTTTGGATGGGATGCCCCCGAATTCGCACATCTGCCCTTAATCCTCAAACCGACCGGAAACGGGAAATTGAGCAAAAGGGACGGCGAGAAAGGCGGATTTCCAATATTTCCCTTGCAGTGGAATGAATCGGCCGGCTATCGCGAAGAGGGATATTTTCCGGAAGCCGTAATCAACTTTTTGGCCCTTTTAGGTTGGAACCCTGGTACGGAACAGGAAATATTCAGTTTAGACGAGTTCGTTGAAGCCTTTAGTCTAGACCGAGTGAACAAGTCCGGAGCCCGTTTTGACCCTGATAAGACCGTTTGGTACAATCATCAGTACTTACAGGAGCAGGAAGATGGAGATTTGGTAGAATTGTTTATGCCTATTTTAGCAGAACATGTTGATTTAGGCCTCGACCACGCTCGACATGACAACGTTAGAAAAGTGGTTTCCTTGATAAAAGAGCGTGCAAACTTTGTTTCCGATTTTTGGGAGCTTTCCGACTATTTTTTCGTCGCTCCAGCATCCTACAACGAAAAAGCGGTCATAAAGCAGTGGAAAGAAAGCACCCCGGATGTGCTAAACCAATTGGTATCATTCTTGATAACCGTTGATGATTTTTCATCAGAAAACCTGGAAAGCCATACAAAACAATGGATTACGGACCAGGACTTATCCTTTGGAAAAGTTATGCCACCGTTACGGTTGGTTATTGTCGGCGACATGAAAGGCCCGCATTTGTTCGATATTATGGGGTTAATCGGGAAAGAGGAGTGTATTAGGCGGATTCAACGGGCTGTTACATCCATTGGGTAGGATTTTTAATTGAAGCAGAGCGGGTATGGCTCCTCCCTTTGGCTAAAGGGAGGTGGATTCGCCTTTAGCGAAGACGGAGGGTTTGACCGCAGACTTGCTCACGGGAGATTAGCTTTTGCATATCAGGACCACAGTACGTGAGCAATATGACCTTAACTAGTTACGGTCAAACTCCCCGGCCGCAAGCGGCCACCCCCTCTTTTTCTAAAAAGGGGAACCATGTCGAGCTCATCAATTTTCCAGAATAAACCAAGAGTTCCATCAAACAATTTCATTTTTCATGCCCTAAAATTCGTTGGAATTTGATTCCGCAGATGCATGCCCTTGTAACAAACTTCTAAAAAACCCTACTAATATGATAAAGTCTCAGTATCTTCATTCATTCATCTAAAACCAAATACATCATGGGCAATTTCCTTCTTATCCCCGTAATCTTTATTGCGGTCGTTATCCTTTTTTCCTCATTTTTTATCGTGAAACAGCAAACTGCGGTCACTATTGAGCGTTTTGGAAAATTCCATAGTATTCGTGGTTCGGGCCTACATATGAAAATTCCTATTGTTGACCGTATTGCAGGCCGGTTGAGCCTCAAAATTCAGCAATTAGATGTTATTGTAGAGACTAAAACCTTAGACGATGTATTTGTCAAACTAAAGATATCGGTACAATATGTGGTGCTTAAAGATAAGGCCTACGACGCCTTCTACAAGCTGGAATATCCACACGAACAGATAACGTCATACGTATTTGACGTTGTACGCGCAGAGGTGCCTAAAATGAAACTAGATGATGTGTTCGTCAAGAAAGACGACATCGCAATCGCGGTAAAAACCGAACTGCAAGAGGCGATGTTCGACTATGGCTTTGACATTATAAAGACCCTTGTTACCGATATCGATCCTGATCAGCAGGTAAAAAACGCCATGAACCGTATCAACGCCTCCGAACGTGAAAAGATTGCGGCCCAGTTCGAAGGGGATGCCGCACGTATCCTCATCGTCGAAAAGGCAAAAGCCGAAGCGGAAAGCAAACGGCTGCAGGGTCAGGGTATTGCGGACCAGCGGCGTGAAATCGCGCGTGGTCTGGAAGAGTCCGTTGAAGTATTGAACAAGGTCGGTATCAATTCACAGGAAGCCTCTGCTTTGATTGTCGTGACCCAACACTATGATACGCTGCAATCAATTGGGGAGGCGACCAATACCAACCTGATTCTGTTACCCAATTCCCCGCAAGCGGGCAGTGACATGCTGAACAATATGGTAGCATCTTTTACCGCCAGTAATATAATCGGGGAAGAGATGAAAAAGAACAACCCGCCGCATATGGGAAAGAAGAAATAGTAGAATATGGAGGTAGAACCCACTCGAAGTTTAGGAGGCCAAATTCCATAGTTTATGAGTATATGAGTATATGAGAAATGCAAAAACCCCTATAAACCTAGGTTTATAGGGGTTTTTA
>RCMY010000293.1_pt1 | contig 49801 bp, 44 predicted proteins | sample 2041341 | NCBI WGS metagenome assembly RCMY01 (sample SAMN09708234, study PRJNA481090) | Marine sediment metagenome, whole genome shotgun sequencing project.
GGCCACGACCAGGACTGCGGCGCATGGATCGCGACCTACCGCGAGGGCGGCGGCCAGGCTGCCGGCGACGCAGCCGGTGGCGCACCCAAGCGTCGTGGTGGCCGCCGCGCCCGCGTGGAGGGCTGACACAGTGACGGACCGAAACACGGCGCCTCGCACGTCCGTTCGTGGTGTGCCAGGCACACTGCGTACACGGCAGTTCGTACGTGGTGTGCCTGGCACCATGCGTACTGGCACCATGCGTACGGGGTGGGCGGCGTGACGTTTCGAGTGGAGTTCGCTCCGTCGGGCCTGTCGGTTTCCGTCGAGGAGGGCACGACAGTGCTCGACGCGGCACGCAAGGCTGGCGCAGACCTGGACTCGACCTGTGGCGGCCGGGGCCTGTGCGGTCGATGCCAGATCGTGCCGACCAAGCCCGGTGCACTCACTGGGTGGGCGTCGACCGAGGAGGACTACACCGGTCGGCGGCCGATCCTTGACGGTCAGCGCCTCGGGTGCGCGGCGCAAGTCTGCGGTGACGTCGTCGTCGAGATTCCCGCTGCCAGCCAGGTCCACAAGCAGGTGGTGCGCAAGTCGGTCGATGTCGGCCACATCGAGATCGATCCGCTCGTCCGCCTCCACTACATCGAACTCCCGCAGGCTGAACTCGGCGCCGAGCTCGGTGGGCTCAGTGAACAGATCGGCGCCGCACTGCTCGCCGACTACGACGTCACGATGGCACGCCTCGATGCGAACGTGCTGCCACTGATCGCCGACGCCACCAAGCGCGGCCAGAATGCGATCACCGTGGCGGTCCGTCACGGTCGCGACGTGTGCGCCGTCTACCCGGGCTACGTCGACCGGGCATTCGGTGTCGCCGTCGACGTCGGTTCGACCACGGTCGCCGGGCACCTCGTGGACTTGGCGACCGGCGAGGTCGTTGCCAGCAATGGTGTGATGAACCCGCAGATCCGCTTCGGCGACGATCTGATGTCGCGTGTCTCGTACGTGATGATGAATCCGGGCGGCGAGATCGAACTGACACGATCGATCCGGACGGCCCTGAACACGATGATCGGCGAGTTGGTCGACCAGGCCGCTCAGGAGGTCGACACGCTCCGGCCGATCGACCGCCGCTCAGTTCTCGACATGACGATCGTCGGGAACCCGATCATGCACCACGTGATCCTCGGGATCGACCCGACACCGCTCGGCCAGGCCCCGTTCCTGCTCGCCACCGACAGCGCCGTCACGGTCGACGCGTCGGATCTCGAACTCGACGCACCGTTCTGCGAGGTGTACCTGCTTCCGTGCATTGCCGGCCACGTCGGCGCCGACACCGCCGGGGCGATCCTCGCCGAGGGACCTCATCGCAGTGATGATCTCCAGCTCCTCGTCGACGTCGGCACCAACGCCGAAATCGTGTTCGGCAATGCGCAGCACGTGCTCGCTGCGTCGTCGCCCACCGGCCCTGCGTTCGAGGGAGCCCAGATCTCGGCCGGCATGCGTGCCACCGCCGGTGCGATCGAACGGGTGCGGATCGACCGTGACACGCTCGAGCCACGCATCAAGGTGATCGGCAGCGACCTGTGGTCCGACGACCCGGCATTCGAGATGGAGACCCGCAAGCTCGACATCGCCGGGATCTGCGGGTCGGGAATCATCGAGGTCATGGGCGAGCTGTATCTCACCGGGCTGATCGACGTCGACGGCACGATGCGCTCCGATGGCCCGTCCAAGTCGAGCCGCGTGTTCCCCGACGGGCGCACCTTCTCCTACCGATTGTTCGGTGACTCCGACGACCCGGCAGACAACATCAACGTCACTCAGGACGACGTCCGCGCCATTCAGCTGGCCAAGGCCGCCCTGCGCGCCGGCATCGACCTGCTGTGCGAGCACGCCGGAACGACCGACCCGAACGCGATCGGTTCCGTGCGGCTCGCCGGAGCCTTCGGCGCCCACATCGACCCGCTCTACGCCAAGGTGCTCGGCCTCGTTCCCGACGTGCCGGTCGCACAGGTGTCGTCGGTCGGTAACGCCGCGGGCGCTGGTGCGGTACGTGCGCTGGTGTCAGCCGCGCAGCGCGCCGAGATCGAGGCGGCGGTGCGTCGGGTCGAGAAGATCGAGACGGCGACTGAGCCACGTTTCCAGGAACTGTTCGTCAACGCCATGGGCTTCCCGCACACGACCGAACCGACACCGAACCTCGCCACCGAGACGGTGCTGCCGGCGCCGCAAGCCCGTGCGGAGGGTGCCGGTGCACGTCAGCGCACCGGCCGCCGTCGACGGCCGGCGTGAGACGCCCCGGGTTCTGACGGATACCGGCCGGTCGCCGTTCTGTATGATGGAACAGTTCCGCATCGTGGGACCAGGGCTGCGAATGGGGGACCGTGATGAGTGGTGAAGAACGACAGAGCCGACGCTCCGGCGGCCGCGCCGGCCGTGCTGCGAGTCGGGCATCGACCGCTCAGCCCATTCCGCCGTACCTCCAACGTCAGATCAAGCCGTACGAACTCGTCACCGACGAGCAACTCGCGATCATCGAACACAACGCCGATCGCCTCCTCGAAACGGTCGGCATCGAATTCCGCAACTACCCCTCTGCGCTCGAGATGTGGAAGAACGCCGGCGCCGACATCGACGGCGAGCGCGTCCGCTTTCCCCTCGGGCTGTGCCGCAAGATCGTGCAGGGCTCCGCACCCGCGCAGTACACCCAGCACGCCCGCAACCCCGCCCGCAACGTCGAGATCGGCGGCAACAACACCGTCTTCGCACCGAACTACGGTTCACCGTTCGTCTACGACCAGGACAACGGCCGCCGCTACGCGACGATCGACGACTTCCAGAACTTCGTCAAGCTGGCCTACTCGTCCCCGCACCTCCACCACTCGGGAGGCACGGTGTGCGAGCCCGTCGACATCCCGGTGAACAAGCGGCACCTTGACATGGTCTACGCACACCTCAAGTACAGCGACAAGGGGTTCATGGGGTCCGTGACCGCTGGTGAGCGAGCAGCGGATTCCATCGAGCTGGCGCGCATCGGGTTCGGCGGTGATCTGCGTGATGAACACGGCGTCGAGCGCACGGTGATGTCGTCGCTGATCAACGCGTCGTCACCCCTCGTGTGGGACGACACGATGCTCGCCGCCGCCGAGACCTATGCCGCTGCCAACCAGGCGTGCATCATCTCGCCGTTCATCCTCGCCGGAGCCATGGCGCCGACCACATCAGCCGGTGTCGCCACGCAGACGCTGGCCGAAGCGCTCGCCGGTATGGCGTTCTGTCAGCTTGTCCAACCCGGCGCCCCTGTCGTGTTCGGGTCGTTCGCCTCCTCGATGTCGATGGCGACCGGCGCACCGACCTTCGGCACCCCCGAGCCGGCGATCGTGCTGTACACGGTCGCCGCACTCGCGCGCCGGCTCGGCGTGCCGTTCCGTTCCGGCGGCGCGCTCACCGCATCGAAGCTCCCGGACGCGCAAGCCGCGTACGAGTCTGCGTCGACGATCATCCCGACGCTGATGGCCGGCGTCAACTTCGTCCTGCACGCCGCCGGCTGGATGGAGGGCGGCCTGGCGATCGGCTACGAGAAGTTCATGATGGATGCCGATCAGCTCGGCATGATGATGACGCTCGGCAAGGGCCTCGACATGAGCGAGAACGGCCAGGCGATCGACCAACTGCTCGACCACGAACCCGGTCATCACTTTCTCGGCACCGCACACACCCTTGCCAATTTCGAGACCGCGTTCTATCGGTCGACACTCGCCGACAACTCCAGCTACGAGCAGTGGCTCGAAGATGGTGCGACGACGACTGCCGACCGTGCCAACACGGCGTGGAAGTCGTCGCTGGCTGCCTACGTGCCGCCGCCGCTCGACGACGCCATCGACGCCGAGATGTTGGACTACATCGGCCGTCGCAAAGCCGAGATGCCCGACGAGATCGGCTGACTCGTCACATCGGGCCGGACCTCAGAGCGCTCCTGCGGGAACGTCGTCCGTCAGGACGCCGGATGCGACGTCGACGACTCCCCATCCGGCTGCGGTGATGGTCAGAAGGAACTGGTCCCAGGTCGTCGGGCAGCAGTTCGGCTCAGCGGCCACCGCGATCGGCGTGTAGAACGCCACCCCGACACCGCTGTCCGGGAGCGCCCGACCCCGGTCGAGATCGTGGACCGTTGCGACTGGTTGCGGGTCGCCCGATCGGACGTCGATCACGTCGAAGAACAGATATCCGCCGGTTCCGTCGAGTTCCACTCCGGCGAGGAGCTCCTGCGCCGGTCCGCTGTCGACGTCCGCGACGAGCATCGTCACCGATTCCCAGCCACTGGGCACGGACCCGCTCTCGGCGAGGGGTTCGATGAGCTTCATCTTCGGAATCCACGTGAACGGGTCAGCGGTCTGCTGCCAGACGATGGCCTGGAACCGGTTGGTTGCCCCCTTGGCGACGGTCCACATGTACGAGCCGTCGAAGGACTCCCAGGGCCCACACTTGGTGAAGGTCAGGTCACCGAGGCCTTGGGATTCGTAGAGGTCTTGGCAGTTGACTCCGTCGCTGGTTGCCTCCGGATCACCTTCCTCCGAACCGACGAACCACCACGACTTCGACGGGTCGGCCGCAGCCACGTCGCCAACGGGTCCGGGCGGAGCCGGAGCAGCGGTGGCCGACGGGTCGGTTGCTGGCGGGTCCGTCGGTGGCGGAGTGTCGTCGGGGGTGCTGTCGCTCGTCGCGATCGTCGTCGGGGCTACGGCGTCGACGGTCGTCGCAGGGGCTGACGTCGTCACGTCGGCAGCGTCCTCGGTCGACGTCGGACCGGGTGCGCTCGACGATGTCGCTGCACCTCCGGCACCAGGTGTCGACGTCGTCTCCGCACCGCCGCACGCGACGACGAGGAGTCCAGCGGCCACGGCACCGATCATCGATCTCATGAATCGAGTACAGCACACTCGGAGCGAGCCTCGGAACGAATTGCGTCGCGCCCACCTCGGCTGCCCGCACAGCGATCGACAACACTGCCCGGATGGAGCAATCAGCAACCCAGGGTTCAGCCACCGTCGACGTCGCCGCGTCGGCAGCCGACGTCTATGCATTCCTCACCGATCTCGAGCGCCTGCCGACGCTCAGCCCGGAGAACCAGCGGTGCGAATTCCTCGGTGACGCGACTGCGATCGAAGTGGGCACACGATTCCGTGGTCACAACAAGGTCCGCGACTACGAGTGGCACGCCGACTGCGAAGTCACCGTTGCCGAACCCGGTGCGGCGTTCGCCTACGAAGTGCCGCCGAGCTTCGAACACACCACCACCTGGAGCTATGCGATCGAGCCGACTGGCGACGACACCTGCCGCGTCACCGAGTCGTTCGATGCTCCGATGCTCGCCATGCCCGAGGTCTACCCGGGCAAGATCGAAGGCCGCCGAGACAACCTGCAGCAGGGGTGCGAGGTCACCATGGAGAACCTGCGCGCCGCCTTCGAAGGCTGACGCGTCACTCAGCAACCTCGACAGCGGGTCGGCTGATCGCGGCCGCTGCGGACGACGTGACCCCGTTGCCGCCTGGTCGCAGAGCGAGCAGTAGGCAGCCGAGGCCGAGTGCACCGTAGACCAGGGCTCCGAGGACCATCGGGGTCACGGTCGTTCCGATCTGGGCGTCGATCACCGCAGCCAGCGCTGCTCCCACACCGAGCTGGGCCACGCCGAGAATCGCCGCCGCAGTGCCGGCCTTGTCGGCCATTGGTTCGAGTGCCAGCGCCGCACTCATCGGACCCATGACGATGCCCATCGCGTTGGCCACCAATGCCCAACCGAACCAGAACCAGACCGACGGCACTCCGTCGGCGAGCACGGTGCCGACCAGGCCGACCACGCTGATGACGACGAACACCGATGCCGCCCGGACCACCATCTTCTCGGCGCCGAACTTCACGATCAGTCGACGGTTGAAGAGCAACGCAACCGCCATGCCGATGCCCGACGCCCCGAAGAACAGTGTGAACTGACTGTCGCGACCGTAGATCTCGTCGATGACGGGTTGTGCGCTGCCGAGCCACACGAAGAACGCGCCGCCGAAGAAGGCCTGCGCGATCAGGATCCACAAGGTCACTCGTGTGCGCAGTACCGCGACGAAGGCCTCACGGATCGGTGCGACCTGGATGGGTCGTCGCAGTTCGGGTTCCAGGGTCTCGCCGAATGCGAAGGTCCAGCCCAGCGTGATCGCAGCGAGGATGAGGCCGGAGGCGAACACGAGCCGCCAGTCACCGACGAGCAGAATCGCCTCGCCGACGAAGGGCATGAAGATCGGCCCGAGCAGGAAGATCGCACTGAACGTGCTGACGACTCGGGCCATCTGGTCCCCGGCGAACAGATCGCGTGCGATCGCCATGCGCATGACGGTCGGCGCTGCGGCACCGAGCCCCCACACGAACCGGGCGACGAGCAACAGCCCGAGGTTGGGTGAGAGTGCGCTCGACAGGGCGCCGACCGCGTACACCGCGATGCCGCCGATCAAGATCGGTCGGCGGCCGAACCGGTCGGCGAGGATGCCGTAGAAGAGTTGACCGACGGCCATCCCACCGAAGTAGACGGTCCCGGTGATGGCCGGGCTGATGCCACGTGCGTCGAGGTCGAACGTGTCGGAGAGCTGGTCGAACGCCGGCAACGCGGCGTCGATGCCGAATGCCATCAGGACGCCGATGAAGGCGAGGAATGCGATCACCGATCGCTCTGTTCTCACCCGTCCGACGTCGTTCACCGCGGCACCATAGCGAGACCCGAAGCAAGTCGGTCCGGGAGGCGACATGTACGGTGACGCCATGACGACGAACGACATCGTGATGCTGGAAGGCGGGCCACTGATCGATGCGGCTGCGCTCGAATCGGCACTGGGTTGGACCCTCAAGCCCGAAGGGCTTTGCAAGGACGACACGTGCGTCATCGTCCACGACCGAGCCGCCCTGATGAGTGACGACCGCATCGATGTCACCGCAGTCGCAGCCCTGCTCGACCGTCCTGCTGCACACGACGCCGAATCCGGCCTCGTCGCGATCGGAGCACCCCGTGAACTTCGCCGCGCTGCGGTGAACGACATGAAGGCGCCGGACTTCACGCTGCCGGATCTCGATGGGTTGCCGATGAACTTCTCCGACCATCGTTCGAAGAAGAAGCTGCTCGTCGCGTTCTCGTCGTGGTGAGGTTGCCTCCTCGATCTGCCAGGTTGGCAGGCACTCCAAGAAGAACTCGCTGATCACAACTTCCAAGTGATCGCCGTCGCCGTCGATGAGGACGTCGAGAAGATCCGTGACGCCGCTGAAGGCATCACCTATCCCGTCCTGATCGACGCCGATCACGTCGTCGCCGAGCTGTATGCGATCTCGAACGTGCCGACCGTGCTGATGATCGACGAAGACGACAACATCGTCCAGCCCAACTGGAGCGCCTACGCAAGCGACACGTTCAAAGAGTTGACCGGGATCGACTCCGAGACGCAGAAGGACCACATCCGAGCCTGGGCCAAAGACGGCACCCTGCGGATGTCAACGGAGGAGGCCAAAGGTGCCGTCGCCGACCTGAGTCCCGAAGAGGAGCAGGCGCGCCTGTTCTTCCGCATCGCCACCCGCCTTCGCAACGACGGCGATGCCGAGGGTGCGGAACGCAACTTCGTCGCTGCGATCGACCTGGCCCCACATGACTGGACCGTGCAGCGCGCTGCCCAACCATTGCGTGGCATCAATCCCTTCGGCGACGCGTTCATGGAGCTGTACACCGCCTTCAACGAAGCAGGCCGCCCCTACCACGGCGTCACCGGTCACTGAGCAGCTCATGTGCTGAGGCACAGCCGCCGCGGCCCGACCGATCCACGACCACCGTCGCCGATTGACAGCTGGTTCACGCCCGTCGCGGAGACTGCAGCCATGTTCCGTTGTCGAATGTTCGCGACCGCTGCGTGCGTCACGCTTCTTGCCTTCATCTCAGCTTGCTCGTCGGGAGATCCCCTCGCGGCGACGCTCGAGGCGAGCTCTGACGGAGCCTTCGTCGTCACCTACGTCATCGACGGAGAAGAGGTGTCCGAGACCGTCACGTCCGCGTGGCGTCGCACGGTCAACGTCAACGGTCGGTTCGACCTCGAGATCACTGCGTCGGACGCCGAAGTCGGCAACGACGTGAGCTGCACCGTCGCTGTCGATCTGAGCGCCGGGAACTCGACGTTCAACTCTGATGCCGGGCGCGCCTCGATCACCGCTGACGGTGCCGCAACGTGCGAGGTGTCCGGGACGGTGTCGAACGACACCGTCAACGTCAGCACCCGGACCGCAAGCGAACCACGGCTACGCCCCGAACCCAACGCGATCACCGTGTCGCCGATGGAGTTCGTCGGAGGCGCGTTCCAACTCGATGTGCCTGACACCTGGACCGTGGCCGAGGGGCGTGAGTTCTCCCCCCGAACGGAGAGCGATCTCGTCGAACGCCGCGAGCTCCGACTCGACGACCTCGACACGGCGATCAGCGGCACGGACGACTTCAGCGACTCGAGCTTCACGCTGCGTCGGTCCAACCGGCCGCTGGCAGTCGATGGCACACCCTTGGAAATTGCAGAGCAGCACGTGAGCGCATGGCGCGAGTACCGCAGCCGCACGAGTGGCACGTTCACCAACCCCGTCGAGGCGGTGGTCGGAGGTGTCGACGCGGCGCAGATGGACTTCACGATCGACGACATCACGGAACGGTGGAACGTCTTTCACGTCGGAACCGACCTGTTCCTGCTGGAGTGGCACGATGCCACTGATGGCGAGTCCGGCGTCGATGAGATCGTCGCCTCGATCCGAACCGAACGTGACCGCCTCCCACTCGTCTCCCACTGGACCCGCCTCTTCCCGACCCCCAACAACCCGGCACTGGTGGCCGAACAGGCGCCATCGTTTCTCGTACCCGCCGACTTCTCCGTCGACGACGCCGGAGTCCTCGGCGGCGGAAGTTTCGACGTCAGCATTGTCCTCGACATCGTGGATGGCGAGATTCGGGAGCAGCGGATCGTCGACCTCCGCAACGCCGGGCTCACCGAAACGCAGACGTCCGTCGCGGGAACGACGGCGGACACCTTCACCATCGAATCGAACGGGAAGGAGACACTTGTTCTCGTCATCCCGACGAGCGCCGATGCTGCGATGACCGTCGAGTACGACTTCCCTCCAGCAGATCGCGCTGTCGTCGATGAGATGATTGCGTCGTTCAGTTTCGGCGAGTAGGGAAGAACGCCCCTGTGCTGAACCCCAACCCTTCGCTACGGTGGCCAGATGGCTGAGACTTTTCATCTGGGGCTCGAGACTGCTGATCTGCGTGGAGCGAAGCTTGCGATCATTCCGGGCGACCCTGAGCGGGTGGCCCGCATCGCATCGCTGCTCGACGAACCTGTAGCGCTCGCATCCCATCGCGAGTTCACATCGTGGCTCGGCCGTCTCGACGGGACACCCGTCGTGATCTGCTCGACCGGTATCGGTGGCCCGTCGACGTCGATCGCTGTCGAGGAACTCGCCCAGCTCGGTGTCCGTACGTTCCTGCGTGTCGGCACGACCGGCGGCATCCAACCCGGCGTGAATCCTGGAGACATCATCGTGACGACCGGTGCAGTCCGCCTCGACGGCGCCAGCCTCCACTTCGCGCCGATGGAGTTCCCGGCCGTCGCCGACTTCGAGTGCGCCACCGCGCTCGTCGCGGCAGCGCGGGCATCGGGAGCCACGGTTCACGTCGGCATCACGGCGTCCAGCGACACCTTCTACCCGGGTCAGGAGCGCTACGACACGACCACCGGCCGGGTGGTCGATCGCTTCCGCGGCTCGCTCGAAGAATGGCAGTCGATGGGCGTCCTCAACTACGAGATGGAAGCCGCCACGTTGTTCACGATGTGCGCATCGTCCGGTTGGCGTGCCGGCTGCGTTGCCGGCGTGCTCGTCAACCGCACCCAGCAGGAGACACCCGATGCCGAGGTCATCGCTCGTGCCGAGTCTGGCGTCGTCGAGGTCGTCGTTGAAGCGGCACGTCAGCTGATCTGACCTACATCACTCCACAGCGGTCCGTGCCCACACGTGGCAACGGATCAGAGGTCAGGAGTGGTCGTTGGCGGCGATGAAGGCTCGGTAGACGTCGAGCAGGGACTGCTTCTGCGAGTCGGTCAGTGCGTCGTCGGTGAGGATCGTCGCTTCGGTGCTGACGGCCTGGTGGCCCTCACCACGGTCGCGGCCGAGGAAATTGAGCAGCTTTTCGGCGGGGACGTTGAGCGCCGAGGACAACCCGTGGACAACACGGACCGACGGTTCGTGGAGGCCGCGTTCGAGTTGGCTCAGATACGCATCGGACAGATCGGCCAGCTTCGCGAGCTCACGTTGGCTCAGTTCGGCGAGCCGACGTTGACTGCGGATGAAGTCACCGAGCGCGCCGACACCAAGAGGGTTGCCGGATGATTGATCATCGGACTTCTTGCTCATGGGGTCATCCTCGCATCCATCTCGTCCGTCTCGTCATCCGCCTCGCAGATGAGACGGAGCAACCACGAAAGAGAGGGACGATGTCGTGTCGACCACGTCATCGTCCCTCTGTCTCGCCTTGAGCGGTGCATCGTTGATGGGGGAAGCAACGGTGCGCCGCTCCCGGTCACTTCTTGGCGGAAGCCTTGCGGGCAGGTGCCTTCTTGGCGGTCTTCTTGGCAGCGGCCTTGCGTGCGGCGGGCTTCTTGGCTGCCGGCTTCGCAGACGTCTTCGGGGCGGGCTTCACGACCGGCTTGATGCCGTCGATCTTGAGCATCTCCACGACGCGCTCGTTGAGGTCGCGGTTGAGGTCAGCGGCACGCTCGACGAAGGAGAGGTAGCGCTTGCCGGCTTCTGCTGCGGTCGGGAACTCGGGCATGTCGAAGCGGTCGGCGAACGGCAGCTCGACGGGCATCTTCGGCATGGCGGGGACGTCAACGGCCTTGGTGATCGAGTCGACGGTCTTGACGGCGAAGTCGACTGCCTTGCGGTTGGCGTCCACGACGGCATCGAGGACCTTGTCATTGGTGCTCGTGTAGTTGGCGGTGGCCGTGTCGAGCTGCTCGTTGAACTTGGTGGTGAATTGGTTGCGCATTTGATGCTCCGGTTCTGAGGGATTTCGGTTGGTGTCAGAGCCGGCGCGAGTTGCCTGCTCTGCTTTCGTGCTGCGTACTTTATCAAGCATTCCATGACATGCAACGGATGTGCGAGAAATACTTTGCACAAACTGGCAGCCGGATCTCCACCGGCGCGCCGTGAACTCGCCACCACGTCACGACATGGCCATACGATCGAGGACGATGAGCGACATCACGATCCTCGACGGTGGCATGGGCAAATTCCTGCGACGCATCGGCGCCCCGTTCCGCCAGCCAGAGTGGTCTGCACTCGCATTGATCGAAGCGCCGGCAAAGGTCGTCGAGGCACATTCACTCTTCATCGAGGCAGGCGCCGAGATGATCACCACGAACAACTACGCCGTCGTGCCATACCACCTCGGTGACCAGCGCTTCAACGCTGACGGACCCGACCTCATCGAGCTCGCCGGTCGGCTCGCGCGCGAGGCAGCAGACGCCACCGAGACGGCTGTCCGTACGGTGACCGTCGCCGGGTCACTGCCTCCGCTGCTCGGGTCCTACGAGCCGGACCGGTTCGATGCCGATCGCTCGGTCGGAATCTATGAACTCATCGCGCAGCAGCTCGATCCGTTCGTCGATGTCTGGTTGACCGAGACGCTGAGCCTGGTCGCTGAACTCGACGTCATCGTCGAAGCAGTCCGCCGGCACGGGTCCGGCCAGCCGGTCTGGGCGTCGTTCTCCCTCCCCGACGCCTACGACGGCGAGATCGCACTGCGTTCCGGCGACACGATCGATGACATCGTCGACGCCTTGGTCGAACACGCGTCGACCGGTGACCGCTCGCCGATCGAAGCAGTCATGTTCAACTGCTCACTGCCCGAACAGATGACCCCGGCGATCATCCAACTCGCCGAAAAGGTTCGGACCAGCGGACTCGATGTCCGCATCGGGGGCTACGCGAACGGGTTCCCCGACTCCCGTCAGAACGGCTACGAGGCCAACGAGGTCATCTTCGACCGACGCGAGGATCTCGGTGCCGAGGGATATGCAGACATCGTCGCCGAGTGGGTCGCAGCCGGCGCGACCATCGTCGGCGGGTGTTGCGACATGTATCCCGAAGACATCGCCAAGCTCGCACGACGCTTCGCCTGAGCGTACGTATGGTGCCAGGCACACCACGTACGCCCGACGCTGTCCGTTACTGATGCTCCCGACCCCGAAGTAACTCGACGTCGGACTGACGGGGTGAGTCAGAAGATCGCGACGACCTTGCCGTGGGTCTTGCGATCGGCGAGGTCCTGCAGTGCCTGGGCAGCCTGATCGAAGGCGTAGGGCGGGTACAGGGGTGGGTCGATGGTGCCGGCCGCGGCCATGTCGAGCAGCTGGGTCATCTGCTGGCGCAACGAGTCGGGGTAGCGCGGCAGCGAGGCACCCCAGTGCACACCGACCACCGAGTAGCTCTTGAGCAACGCGTGATTGGTCTTGAACTCGGGGATGCCGGCGACAAAACCGATGACGAGCAGGCGGCCGTCCCAACCCATGCACCTCCGCACCTGTTGGAACGTGTCACCACCGACGGGGTCGTACGCGACGTCGACGCCACCTCCGCTGGCTTCGCGGACGGCGTCGACCCAGTCCGGGTTCTCCTGATGGTCGATCACGACGTCAGCACCGACGTCGTGCAGCACCTGGACCTTGGTCGCACCACCTGCAATGGCGATCGTCGTCGCCCCCATCGCTTTCGAGAGCTGGATCGCTGCGGTACCGGTGCCGCCAGCTGCGCCGGTGATCAATACGGTCTCCCCCGCCTGCAGCTTGGCTCGCTCCTGCAACGCGTACAGCGTGGTGCAGTAGTTGATCGGAATGGCAGCTGCCGTTGCGGCTGACACGCCATCGGGGACCGGGAAGACTGCATCGGCGGCGTGGACGGTCTGTTCGGCGAGGCCACCGCTGCCGAGGTAGACGACGCGCTGGCCGACCTGGACGCCGGTGACACCGTCACCGAGTGCCGCGATCGTGCCGCACGACTCCCCACCCGGCGTGTGACCGGGATACGACTTGACCTGATACATGCCGCGACACGACAGGACATCCGGGAAGGCCAGACCCACGGCCTCCTGATCGATCAGCACCTGTCCGGGGCCCGGGGTCGGTGCCTCCTCGTCGACCAGCTGGAGCTGCTCGAGTGGGTCGCCGTGGTCCTTGAGTCGCCAGATCTTCATGGCCGCACCGTAGGTGATCGGAGTACCGCCGACCCGAGTCCGAGCCGGCGTTCGACGATGCGAGTCGCGACCAGGCGTCGGCGTCAGAGCTCAGCGGTTGGGTTCAGGTGTCGCCGTGGATTCGACGAGATCCTTGCTTCACGAACAGAACTGCAGCGCACCTGCTGTCGGTCGTCGGTCAGGCAGCAGCAGAACGTCTGCTCCACGCAGTGCTGCCCGTCAGTAGTTCGCACATCGACCACCAGTGACGACGATCGTCGAAGAAGACCGCATCGAGCAGGGTGATGCCCGCCACCTCCAGCTGGCGACGGAGGCGGAGGTACTGCTCGGCGTCCTGTTCACCCGGCGGATCACATCGTTCGACGCCGCTCGACGGGCGTTCTTCGACGATCACCCACAATGGCGAGCACGTTCGCTCGGGCCGCCCGTCGATGAACGCCTCGATCAGACGATGCGGGTCGAGCGCCCAGGCGGCGAGGGAGTCCGACATGGTCGCCCGGGTGCCACACGTGAAGTGACCGGTCCGGTCCAGATGCCAGCTCTCGGTCCGGCGAGAACCGGTCAGGACCCCACCCGCGACAGCGAAGTCGGCGACATCGTCAGCGCAGAGAAAGCTGCGGTCGGCGATGTCGGGCACCTGGAACGGCCCAGGGAGTGCCGGCCCAGGGATCGGTGAGTGTGATGGAACGTCGAGGACATGACGCATGAGGACCTCCGAGAACAGCAGTTGCAGGGATGGGTCGCTCAGCAGCGACGAGCCGACGGCGGACGCCGGTGCGTTCAGTGTGCCTCGCCGCTGTCACACAGTTGTGAAGATGAGGGTGTGGTGATGCGGGTGAAGGATGGGGTGAAGCGAAGCGCCTACCTGGCTTCAGTAGCTGGCACCGAGGCCGGCGCGGGCATCGGTCTGGATTCCGTACGGCGGGATCGGATAGCGCAGGCCGTTCTTGGCCAGTGCCTCCATCCCCTCGATAGCGGTCACCAGCTGCGGGCCAGTCAACGCCATCAGCATCTCGTCGTCCTGCACACCGCCGTAGCGCCGCTCGGCGTAGCACGGAATCGACAGGCTCGGCTCTCCGGTCGACAGGGCTCGGCCCCAGGAGTCGGCGCACGACGACTCGCCGACGCATCCCCATTCCAGCTTCTTGTAGCCGGACCACTGCAGACCGTTGATCAGCAGGATCATCTGGCCGGGCGTCGCATAGATCATGCAGATGTCGGGCGGGTCGAGCCGACCCGTGCTCAGCGGCGACACCGCCATGGCCTGATACTGGCCGATCGGAACGATCGTCATCGCCGCCTGGTGCGCAGCAGAATCTTCGATGGTGCTGAACCACACGCCGGCCATGTGCTTGCCGGAGAACCATGCCTCGTCCTGGGCACCGAGCCCGAGTACCGCCTGGCACTGCGCACCGACGAGGTCGTCGCCGGTGATGCCGACGGTCCAGTTCAGACGTGACGCCATCGACACGATCTGATCGGCGGTGTGGATCTCCTTCGGCCGACGGATCTTCGGGACCGCCTCCATCTCCTCCACCGTCTCGAACATCTTCATGCCGATCGGCGTCGTCCGAATCCGGAGCACCTTGTCCAGCCGGCCGAGGGTCGCCGCCCAGTCGATGATCTCGGCACCGTCGCTCCCCCGGACCTGCACTGCTTGCGCGTCGCTTTCCGTCACATTGGTGCCTGACCCCGATGTGACTGGCTGCTGGTTCGTGTCGGTCATGTGGATTCCTCCCGATGGTTGGGCCGATGGTTGGGCCGATGGTTGGGCTGGTGCTCGATGGCGTGGACGATCCGGTCGATGGTCTGGTCGAGGATCTCTGCGGACGTCGCAACGTTGAAGCGCGCGAACCCCGCCCCGCCGGTGCCGAACTTCGGTCCGTCCGAGGCGGCGACGCGAGCATGTTCGAGGAGCCACCCGGCCGGATCAGCTCCGAGCGCAGTGTCGCTGAGAGCCGTGTCGCTGAGAGCAGTGTCACCGAGAGCCGTGTCACCGAGAGCCGTGCCGCCGAAGTCGAGCCAGGCGAGATAGGTCGCCTCCGGCAGGTCGAAGCGGACCGAGGGAAGTTCAGCCGCGAGGCGCTGAGCGAGATGGTCGCGTCGGGCGGTGATGGTCCGCTGCATCGCGTCCATCCAGTCGTCGCACTGCGTCCAGGCGGCGATCGTCCCGGTGATGCCCAACGTGCTCGGCGATCCCTGCTGATGACTGGCCATCGAATCGAGCGCTGCGAGCAACGGTGCATGGTCGATGTGGGCAACCGCAGTGCGGAGCCCCGCGAGGTTGAAGGTCTTGCTCGCCGACCCGAGCGTGATCAGGCGCCCGGCGAACCGATCGTCACTGATCGCGAGCGGACGATGCACGGCGCCGGGGTGCAGCAACTCACCCCAGATCTCATCGGTGATGACGAGCAGATCATGACGCTCGGCGACATCAGCGACCGAAGCGACTTCCTCGGCATCGAAGACACGACCCGTCGGGTTGTGCGGATTGCAGAACAGGAGCACCCGCGTGGTCGAGTCGATGACCGATTCGAGACGTTCGGGGTCGATCCGCCAGCCGTCGCGGTCGAGCGGACAGTCGACACGACGCCGTCCGCTGTCGGCGATGGCGTCGAGGAACGGGTAGTAGATCGGGCTGAACACGACCACGCCGTCGCCGCGTTCGGTGGTGTTCCAGAGCGCGATCTCGAGGGCGTGCAGCGCGCTGGTGAACGCGCGGATCCGGTCCTCGTCCGGCCGCCAACCGTGCTGGCGTTCCTGCCAGTCCGCGTAGGCAGGCGCCAGCTCCCGCGAGAAGGGTCCGTAGCCGAGGTCGCCCCGGTCGAGGTGGCCGCGCAACGCTTCGACGACCGGCCCTGGCGGGTCGAAGTCCATGTCGGCGACGAACGACGGGATGACGTCGAGGCCGTGTTTGGTCCACTTGATGCCGACCCGGCTGCGGGCACGATCCTCGCTGACCGTGAGGAGGTCATCGGTCGGCGCACCCATGGCCGAACGGTAGCGGTCGACGCGAGCCGCTCGATCAGCGAAGCGTTGCCCTCGTGACGGGCAACTCTCCATCGGGTGCGCCGCCCTGCGGTTGTTCGCGACTGGCTACGGTTCCGGAGTGGACCGAAAGCTGATCGCGCTCGACCTCGATGGCACGCTGCTCGGCCGGACGGGCGAGGTGTCGGAGCGCAACGTCGCTGCGGTTCGTGCTGCCGCCGACGCCGGCCATCACGTCGTGATCGCCACCGGGCGGCCGCTCCACCTCGTTGCCGAGCTCGCCGATCAACTCGGGAACGCCGTGTCGTACATCGTGGGTACCAACGGCTCGATGATCGGCACCTTCCCTGACGCGGCGCTCGTCCGTCTGATGGGCTTCGACTTCGGGCTCGCTCGCGATGCCATCACTGCGATTCGCGCCGCACTCCCCGGCACCGGGTTCGCGCTGGCGACCGACGCCGGCCTCGCGCACGAACGCGGCTTCGCGGAGCGGATGCCTGCCGTCGTCGACGACGACCCGGTCGCCGATGTGCTCGTCCTCGGCGGCAGCGAGGCGTACAAGCTCTTCGCGTTCCATGACGACATGTCGGTTGCCGCGCTGCTCGCTGCGACCCCCGATCACCTGCCCGTCGGGCTGGCGGCGAACCACATGGGAGCCGATGCGATCGACATCGGTCTGGACACCATCGACAAGTGTTCCGGCCTGCAGTGGGTGTGCACCGAACTCGGTGTCGACGCCGCCGACGTCATCGCATTCGGCGACGAGTGGAACGACTTGACCATGCTGGAGTGGGCCGGCCGTGGCGTCGCCATGGCCAACGCCGACGACCGAGTGAAGTCGTCGGCCGACGAAGTCGCACCGGCAAACATCGACGATGGCGTCGCCGTCGTGCTCGAACGGTTGCTCGATCAGCTGTAGGTGTCAGGCCGAACCGATCGCAGCGTTGATCGCCGCGGCGATCGCCGGTGCCATCTTCTGCTGCGATTTCTGCTGCATCGTCGCCCACGTGTTCGGGAGCTCGACGGCGCCCGACTGCGTGTACGCCGTGAATCCGAAGGCGGTACCGACCGCGAGCAACGCACTTCGATCGACCGTGATCGATGTCTCAGCGCGACCGTTGCGGACCACGTCGACTGCGAGTCGGGCATCGTCCAATGTGGCCGTGAAGCACTGACCGGTGCCGACCATCGCGCGCTGCCAGTTCTCGCGCAGCATGCGCGGCAGGGCATCGAGGAAGAGGAAGAAGATCCACGCGAAGCTGAAGAGGAGTGCGGGGTAGAAGAGCAGCCAGGCCCTGTTCGGCGGCTCGAATTCGTCGACGGTGACGACGACGCCGTCGGGCGTCTGCTCGACCTCGACCGCTTCGACTACCGGGTCGACTGCGGGCGGCATGAGTGCTGCGACGCGCGAGAACCATGATTCTTGCAACTGCATCGAGCCGCCGCCGAGCCGAGCGGTTTCGAACCACACGGCGCACGGAACGCCACGACGGCGGGCCGCATCGAGCAGTTGGGCGATGTCGTCGGCGCCGAAGTTCTCATCCTTCGGCAACTCGAAGACGACCGTGCCGCCGGTCGCGGGGATCCAGTGCACGACATTGGTGCGCAACGGCGGCACGTCGGCACCCGGCCCGCCATCGCCGCCGAGCAGCGCGTCGCCCGCCCACTCACTGAGCGCCTCGCCGGCCGACCTACGCAGCCGGTATCTGACGATGCGCAACTCGACCGCATCAGGGGGAGCAACGGCGACGGCAGCGTCTGCTCGACTCACTCACATCACCGCGCCCACATCACCGCCCCCACGTCACTTGGGACGGATCGGATTCTTGTACGTGTCGAGGTAGGTGATCTCTGCGACATCGTCCCGTTTGGCGGGCTGGAAATCGGTGCCCTTCGTGTAGGCCACGGGCAGCAGACCAGCTTGGGTCATGTGGTCCGGGATGCCCAGCAGCTCGGCTGCTTCGGCTTCCTTGCCCAGGTGCAGCGTGGTGAGGCAGCTGCCGAGCCCGCGGCTGCGAAGGGCCAACTGGAAGCTCCACATCGCGGGCATGATCGAGCCCATCAGACCCGCTGCGCTGTTCGCACTGTTGTCGGGCAGTCGGCCGATGATGAGAGGGATCAACAGCACCGGTACTTCGCCGAGTTTCTGGGCGAGGAAGTTGGCCGAATCGATGACGCGGCCCTGCTGGGTGCCGGTGTCGGCCGCCTCGGCAGCGGACGAGAGATACTCGCCGCCGGCTTCGCGATACAGCTCGGCGAGCGCTTCCTTCTTCTCGGGATCACGAATGACCATCCACCGCCACCCCTGCTGATTGGAGCCGGTCGGTGCCTGCACGGCGAGTTGGAGGCACTCCAGCAACACGTCGTCCGGCACCTCGCGGTCGAAGTCGAGGCGTTTGCGAACCGCCCGCGTCGTCGAGAGGAGTGCGTCGGTCTGTGCGAGGTCGAAGTCCATCAGGACATGTTGGCCGATGGCGGGTTCGACGCCCACCATCGGCGGTCTCGCCAGATTTGCTCAGGTCTCGATTGCGCCGGAGTCGCCGAGGTCGGCAGTGTCATCGCTCACGGCGGCACGCGCCACCTCGACGAACTTCGCCACCTGATTCGGAGCGCTCCAGTATTCCCATCGATCGGCGTGAACGCTGAGCACCGCTGCGCCGGAGTCCTTGCCGCCAGGGAAGAAGGCGTCCGTGGCGGGATTCCACAGCTCGTCGAGCAGACTCCGGTCCTCGGACAACGCAGCTCGGCCGGCGACGGAGATCCAATCGCGGTCGCGCCGGACGAAGGCGACGTTGGCAGCCTCGACCATCGAGGTGACCCAGTCGGCGTCACGGTTCACGATGAAGAAGACGTCACCGTCGTCACTCACCTCTTGTACCGTCAACGGACGTGAGGACAGCGTCCCGCGTTCGTCGCCAGTGGTGACCATCACCGTACGAATGGACTCGACACGCTTGATCAAGTCGGCCAACGTCGGGTCTGCAGACTCGTCGTCCACGTCACGTTCGGTCAGATCGACGAGGCGGTCCGATGCGGCGTCGAAGCCGCTCGACACCTTGTCGGCGACCTTCGACATCGTCGGCTTCAACCGATCGAGCAGTGATCCGAGCCGTCCGGCGACGGCGTCGTCACCCTCGCCGTCGGAGTCGGCCTGTTCGGAGTCGGCAGAATCAGGTACCAGGCCAAGTCGTGCCGCGAACTTGTCGGGGTCGGGCTTGTCCTCCGGACGTGCGGCCACCGCCTCGGCGGGGGCGTCGGGGAAGTCGCCACCGACGTTGGGACCGGGCTGCGGATTCGCCATGTCGGCGTCGGGACCCTGGGAGGGGTTGCCTCCCGCTTGTTGACGAAGATGCTTGCTGCTCATGCACCGGAGGTACCCGTTGAGGCGGGTGTTGAACCATCACGATCGATCGCACCGGCTCGCGTGTCCGTCCAGTGCCGGTGAGAGACGGGGCTGACAGGTCGTCTCACCTCTCACCGACTCCAGGATCCGTCCAGTGCCGGTGAGAGATGGGGCTGACAGGTCGTCTCACCTCTCACCGGCGGACTTGGGTCAGCTGTCGGAGTCGGCTGCCTGCTTGGCGACTTCGGCGCGGACCTCGTCCATGTCGATCGTCTTGACCTGGTCGATGAGATCGTCCAAGGCGTGGCCGGGCAGCGCACCGGGCTGGGAGAACAATTGGATGCCGTCGCGGAAGATCATCAGCGTCGGGATCGAACGAATCTCGAGGGCTCCGGCGATCGCTTGCTCGGCTTCGGTGTCGATCTTGGCGAATGTGATCTCCGGGTTCTTCTCCGAAGCGGCCTCGAAGACCGGGCCGAACGACTTGCACGGGCCGCACCACTCGGCCCAGAAGTCGACCAGCACGATGCCGTCGGCCGTGACGGTCTCTTCGAATGCGTCGCTGGTGAGGTCGATGGTTGCCATGAGGATTCTCCTTGAACGTGGGGGGTTGGAGGCACCCATGTCGAACGCATGACCCCCGCCGAGTATTCCGTCGCACATGACACGGTCGGTTCACGCAGCTCGGGTGGTGCTGTGGTCCGGACAGCGGGCATGCTGGAGTCGTGACGACACCGCAGTCCATTCCGATCTCGATCCTGGACCTGGCCATCATCGGCGCGGATGAGACCGCAGCCGACGCCTTCGCCGCGAGCGTTGTGCTCGCGCAGACCGCCGAGCGTCGCGGCTACCAGCGGATCTGGTACGCCGAGCATCACAACATGGCGTCGATCGCCTCGTCGGCGACGAGTGTGCTGATCGCGCACGTCGCGGCTCACACGTCCACGATCCGTCTCGGCGCCGGTGGCATCATGCTGCCCAACCACTCCCCGCTCACGATCGCCGAGCAGTTCGGCACGCTCGCCACGTTGCATCCCGACCGGATCGATCTCGGTCTCGGGCGGGCACCAGGCAGCGATCAGAACACGATGCGCGCCATGCGCACCGACCCCCGCTCGTCTGACCGATTTCCTGACGACGTCCGCGAGCTCCAGGGTTACCTCGGCACCACCTCTCGGGTCCCCGGAGTCGTCGCCGTCCCCGGTGCGGGCACGAACGTGCCGCTCTACATCCTCGGATCGTCGCTGTTCGGAGCCCGACTGGCTGCCGCGTTCGGCCTGCCGTACGCGTTCGCCTCACACTTCGCTCCGACCCATCTTCTCGACGCGGTCGCCACGTATCGAGCCGAGTTCCAACCCTCGGAGCAGCTCGCTGAACCGTACGTGATGGCCGGCGTGAACGTGATCGCCGCCGAATCCGAGGATGATGCCGAACGGCAGCGGGTGACCGTTGCACGGCGCCGCATCGGACGCTTCGTCACACCTGGCCGCACCCTCACCGACGACGAGGCCGACTCGCTGCTCGCATCGCCGCAGGGCCAGCAGATCGCACAGATGATGCACTACACCGCTGCCGGCACGCCTGGCATGGTGAAGGACTACCTGGACACGTTCGCCGATTCCGTCGGCGTCGACGAGTTGATGACCGTGCACCCCGCGCCCACCGTGGCGGAGCGCCTGGCATCGGTCGAGTTGCTTGCCGACGTCAACGACCCCGTGACCGTCTGACACGCCTCGAACGGCCCGACCTGCAGGGTCGGCGCTGGACGGGCGTAGTGGTATCCCTGCACGATGCGGATACCCGCGGCGACCACTGCGTGGACCATCTCGTCGGTTTCGACGCCCTCGGCGATGAGGCGGAGGCCGAGCCGATCAGCGAGGCCGACGATCGAATCGACGATCGCGCCATCGCGACGATGTTCGACCATCCGCGAGACGAAGCGACGATCGATCTTCAGTTCATCGACGTCGAAGAGGTCGAGCCGGGCAAGCGACGACGACGCCTGGCCGAAGTCATCGAGCGACAGGGAGACTCCCATCGCCCGGATTCGTTGCGCCGAATCCGCGACTTCCCGGTCCGGACGTGACTCGGCATCGTGTTCGACCACTTCCAAGGTGAGTCGAAGCGGGTCGAAGCCTGTCGCTGCGAGGACGGACTCGAGTTCGCCGACGAACTGGTCACTCTGGACATCGCTCAACGTGACATTGACCGACAGGACGACTCCATCCGGCCATGAACTCGCGACGTGCAGAGATCGGTGGAGCATCGCGACAGACAACTCGCGTTGCAGACCAGCGAGCTCGACGTGTTCGAGGAGTTCGTCGGCACCGACCAAGCCGAAGCGGGGGTGGACCCAGCGCGCCAACGCCTCACCACCGACGACGATGCCGGTGACGACATCGACCTGCGGCTGGAACCATGGCTGGACGTGGCCGACCTCGAGCGCCTCGGAGAGGTCCTGCATCAACGCCAGTCGGCGCTCGCTGTGCGGGTCGTCGTCGGCCCGGTACCAGGTCGGGCCGCGACCATCCCGTTTGGCCCGATACATGGCGATGTCAGCAAACCGCAGGAGCGACCGAGCTTCCACTGCTTCGGTGTGCGCCATCCCGATCGATGCCCGGATCGAGAGTGTCATGTCTCCCAACTGCATCGAGGGAGCCAGACGGTCCTGCACCTCGTCGGCGACCGCAGCAGCCCGTTGCAGATCACCGCAGACGACGATGGCGAACTCGTCGCCACCCAGCCGAACGACGAGTACTTGCGGATCGATATCGGTCAGTCGAGCCGCGACCTCACACAGCACTCGGTCGCCGATGTCGTGGCCGAGGCTGTCGTTGATCTCCTTGAAGTTGTCGATGTCGAGGAGGAGCAGCGCCGCAGAGTCCCCCGACTCACCGAGGTCGTCGAATGCGTTGTGCAGGACTCGACGGTTGGCGAGACCGGTGAGGGAGTCGTGGTCGGCCTGATGCCGTGCCGCCATCGCCACTTCTTCGGCCAGGATCAAGGTGCCACTGCGGTTGAAAGCGATGTGGGCCACCATGAGGAGTCCGGCGCCGACGGCCATCGAACCACCCGACACGTCCGCGAACAGCGCAGGTCCGACCAACGTCGCCGTCGTGACCGTGGCCAGCGTGCGATGCCAGTGGGCCGGCAGGTACGGGCTGTTCGCGCCGAGTGACCCGATCGCGACGATGCTGACGGCGAGGTAGCCCGACGGGGCCACCAGGACGACGACCAGCATGAGGAGGTGTTCGACCGCCAGGTAGCGCCCGATCTCTTCGGTGACCGAGAGGCCCCGACGACGAACCAGCATGGTCCAGACTGCCTGTACGACGCCGACCATCAGCGCGAGCCACAGTCGGTGCGGCCCGAACGACAGCACCGCGATGAGCAGACACGTTGCCAGAGTCAGAGCGATTCGCTGCCCGATCGGGTCTGGTCGTTGCCACAGAGGAGCAGCTCCGGCTGACCCGTTCGATGTCGCCGACGAAGCCTCGTCAGGCGTTGCAAGTGGCTGCGGCACACCCCGTCATCGGCACGGTTGTTCCGATGGTGAAGCGCGTGGAGCCGACGAGACGACTTCTTGAGAATCGACCCGACCCTGTTCACTCAGCCCTGTTCGATGGCGGGCAGCACTTCGAAGAGGTCACCGATGACGGCGTAGTCGGCCTTGACCACCATGTTCGCGGCCGGGTCGATGTTGATGGCGAGGATCTTCTTCGCTGCCTTCGCCCCGACCCAGTGCTGGATTGCACCGCTGATACCGCAGGCGATGTACAGCTGCGGCGCGATGCGTGTCCCGGTCTGACCGACCTGATCGCTGTGCGGACGCCAACCGTTGTTGGTCACTGCACGGCTGCAACCGACGACACCACCGAGACGTGCAGCAAGCGCCTCGAGTACGTCGAACCCCTCAGCGGAACCCACGCCACGACCGCCGCCGATCACTACCGGCGCAGTTGCGAGGGTCAGCCCTTCCGACAACACGACACGGTCCTGGATGACGGTACGAGACACCCACTCGGGCAGCTCGACAAGGTGCTCCGTCACCGTTGCGGTCGCACCGGGAGCGACCTCTTCGGCGTCGACCGCATGGTGCGCCACCGAGACGATCGGGAGTCGCGACGTGAGCCGAGCTTCCTCGTTCAGTGACCCGCCCCACTGCACACGCGTCATCTCCCACTCGTCAGCGGTCTTGACCGACAGGCAGTTGGCGACGAACGGCAGATCGAGCTCGGCCGCGGCAAACGCCAGGACCTCATTGCCACGGTCCGTACCGCACGAGACGATGCCGCTCGGCGACAGTTGCCCGGCGGCTGACGCAACGACCATGCCGTACAGTTCCGGGCCGTAGTCACCCGGGATCGGAGCGTGATGGACGGCGCTCGCTCCATGCGCTGCACAGATGTCGGCCAACGGCGCAGCATCAGCACCGATCAGCAATGCTGCGACCGAGTCACCGAGTTGGTCGGCGATCGAGCGGGCGAAGGCAAAGGCTTCGAGCGACGCATCGCTCATCGCCCCCCGGTCGTGTTCGACCACCACGAGAACGCTCACGACGCACTGCCTTCTACTCGATCCGACGTTTTCATGAGGTTCTTGCAGTCACTGACGGCAAGAACCTCACGAAAAGCTCTGTTCGACATGCTCATGTCCCGACCCCCTGCTCGACGTTCCCTTCTGACCAGAGGCCGAGTTCCTTCAACAGCTCGATGACCGCCGGCGCAGCGGCCACGCCCTCACCGAGGATGATCGTCTCGGACACCTTCTCCTCGGGCCGGTTCAGCCGCACCATCGTCTGACCACCGGGGGCCGCATCTGAACCGGCGACGCCGACGGCGAGCTTCTTGGAAGCGAGACGACCACGCATCGTCGGATATCGCGGCCAGGTGATCCCCTCCTTCACGCCGATCGCACACGGCATCGGCAGGCGGTACACCTCCATCCCCGACTCGACTTCGCGCTGCGCTTCCAAGAAAGCTCCATCATCAGAGATCGCGACGCCCTTGATCGCGTTGACCATCGGCCGGCCGAGTGCACGAGCGACGCGGATCCCGACCTGGAACCCTCCGGTGTCCGCGGACTCGTTTCCGAAGATCATCACGTCGAACGCTCCGTCTGCTTCTTCGATCGAACGGACAGCGTCGGTCAACGCCTTCGCCGTCCGCTGCGGATCCCACGCCTGTGTTCCGACATCGATCAGTGTCGCCTTGGTGATGCCGATCGACGCGGCCCACCGGCACTGCTCGTCGGCCTCGGTGACACCGAGCGTCAGGACGTGCGACTCACCACCGTGCGCCTCGACCAGCTGGACCGCCAGCTCGAGCGCGCACTCCTCGTGCGGGCTCATGGTGTGACCGAGGTTCGTCGCGTCGACGGACTGACCGTCATCGGTGATGTTGATCTTCGCGCCAGGTGCTGGCACCCGCTTCACGCAGACGAGAACTCTCATGTTGATTCCGATCAGCCCTTGAGACGCGAGTCGGTCGGATCGAACGGGCCGTCGGTGCCGACGACGGTCACCGGGAAGAACTCGTTCATGTACATCGTCTGCAGCTTCGTGCCGGGCACCGCCATCTCCCGCGGGACATAGCCCATGAGGATCATCTTGCCGACCGACGGGCCGTAGCCCGCTGTGGTCACGCGGGACCGACGACCGTGGCCGTCGACGAGCGTGTTGCCCTCCATGTCGCACAGCGGCTCGTTGCCGCCCTGCATCCAACGGGTGCGCCCCTGGGAGTCGGTCTGGTCATCGACGGTCATCGTGACCATCAGCACCTCGGGGTCACCGGCATCGCGGGCCTTCGAATAGGCCTCCTTGCCGATGAAATCAGCCGACTTCATCTTCGGTCGGGCGAGGCCGGCTTCGAGTGGGTTGTACTCGCTCTCGAGTTCGGCGCCCTGCAGGCGATACCCCTTCTCGATGCGACCCGACGTGCCGTAGACGCCGCCGCCGGTCGGCCGGATGCCGAGGTCGGCACCGGCTTCCATCAACGCGTCCCACAGCTTCGGTGCGTCGTCCCACTTGACGTAGATCTCCCAACCGGATTCGCCGACGTAGGAGATGCGGAACAGCGTGGCGTCAACTTCTTCACCAGCCAGGTCCAGCTTGACCTCGGTGAGCGAGCCGTACGGCGAACCCTCGTGGGACAGGTCGGCGTCGGTGAGCTTGGCGAGCGTTGCCGGAGCGTTCGGCCCCCACAGGCCGAGCGTCGACACCTCGAGAGTCCGGTCGGTGACGGTGACCGATCCGTCCTTCGGCATGTACTTGCGCATCCACGCCAGGTCCCGCCCGCCGTCGAACACGCCGGTCACCACGGTCACCACATCCTCGGCGACACGGTGCATCGTGAGGTCGGAATGGAAGCCACCGTCGGGGGTCAGCCACGGCGTGTAGGTCGCACGGCCGACCGGGCCGATCTTGTTGACGCAGAGGTGGTCGGCGAACTCGACGGCGCCGGGGCCGGAGATCTCGAATTCGTGGAACGCCGAGAGGTCGACGAGGCCGACGTTCTCACGCATGTTGAGGTGCTCGCCGACGGTGATCGGGCTCCACCAGCGGTTGTCCCATTCGACTTCGCGCTCGGCAACGGAGTAGCGCTCGACGAGGTCGGCGTTCGAGCCGTACCACTGCGGGCGTTCCCAGGTGCGCGCCTGGAAGAAGAAGGCGTCGAGGGCTTGCTGGCGCGAGAAGAGCGGGGAGGTCTGCAGGTTGCGGCGGTTCGCCCATTGCTCGGCGGGGTGGACGATGCCGTAGGTCTTGTTGAAGTGCTCTTCGGCGCGGCTCCAGATGTGTTCGTCGGTGCGCTCGTGGCTGTAGAAGCGAGCGATGTCGGACACGTGGGAGTCGATCACTCGCGGGTAGCCGTACGTCATCCATTCGGCGACGACCTGGGCCATGCCCGGGCCTTCCTTGACCCACACCGCAGCTGCGGACCACAGGTTCCGGACCTCGGTGGTCTCGCCGAGGCACGGCAGTGCGTCGGGGGTGAGGGAGAGCAGTCCGTTGATCGCGTACTTGATCTCGGCGTCGCCGAGCATGTCCATCAACTCGATGGCTTCTTCCATCTGCTGGTCGAAGTCGTCCGGGGTGAACGGCATCTCGGTCGGGCTGAGCGCCGCTTCGTCATTGCTGGGGATGTCATCGGGGTGGTGCAGGATCGGACGGTGGGCGTAGGAACCGACCTCCATCGAGCCCGACGACTGACGCTCGTAGCAGAACGTGTCCATGTCGCGAACGATCGGGTAACTGATCTCACTGTTCGTCTCGGCGAGCACATCCATCGGGCCGACGTCTGCCATCTGGTGCACTGCGGGCACGAGCGGGATGGTGGCGCCGGCCATGTTGGCGATGCGGTTGGACCACACGCCGCATGCGACGACGACGTACTCGGCTTCGATGCGTCCCTTGTCCGTGACGACGGCGGTGACCTTCTGCAAACCGGTGGCCGGCTCGTCTTCGGTTTCGACGTCGAGCACTTCGGTGTTCGCGAACACGTCCAAAACACCGGCTTGCACAGCCTCGTTGCGGAACAGCGTGCCGGTGTCGAGTGAGTCGACGACGCTGACCGTCGGGCAGTGGAAACCACCGAGGATGATGTCTTCATTGATGAACGGCACGAGTTCTTTGACCTGTGCCGGAGTCAGCAGTTCGGCCTCCACGCCCCATGCCTTGGCCGACGTCATGCGACGGTTGAACTCGTCCATCCGCTCCTGGGTGCGGGCGACCTCGATGCCGCCGGAGTCGACGCTGCGGTCGGCGTCGCGGTACTGATTCGCGCTCTGCACGCCGAGCAGCGCCATCTCCTTGTTGTGATCGACGGGGAAGATGAAGTTCGACGCGTGGCCGGTCGATCCGCCCGGGTTCGGCAGCGGCCCCTTGTCGAGCAGCACCATGTTGGTCCAGCCGAGCCGTGCGAGGTGCCCGACCAGGCAGTTGCCGACGATGCCGGCACCGATGACCACAACCCGCGCTGATTTCGGGAGGGCCGACGTGGGGAATTCGGAATCGCTCATGTTGTTCTCGCTTCGAAGAGGCAAAGTTACGTGGGGTCTGACCCCATGTAACTTTGCGCTTGACAGTGGTGATATATCAACAGAGTATGAGTCCCGTGTCAACTGTCGATTCGATCAGCGACCCGCCATCGCTCTCGCTCGCCGAGCGCGCCTACGACGAGATCCGCCGCATGATCATCCGCCTCGACCTCGCGCCTGGCGACGTCGTACGCGAAGCAGACCTGCAGGCGACGCTCGACATGAGCCGGACGCCGATCCGCGAAGCGCTCCAACGACTGGCCCGCGATCACTTCGTGACCGTGATCCCACGTCGCGGCATGTTCGTCAGTTCGATCGACGTCGACGAACTCGCGATGCTCTACGAGACACGGGCGATCATGGAGCCCTATGCCGCACGACTCGCGACCCGACGCGGCACGGCCACCGACTGGGCCGAGATGGCCGACGTCCTCGCCGAGACCACCCTGCCCGGCAAGCAGCCCAGCGAACTCCTCGAACTGGACCGGCGCTGCCACGAGATCATCTGGCGGGCCGCAGGAAATCGATTTCTGACCGACACGCTCGACACGCTCTACGCACAGAGCGACCGGCTCTGGCACATCTACCTCGCCGACGTGCATGACATGGGCCACGCTGTCGACGAACACGCCGAAATCCACGACGCGCTGCGCAGCGGTGACGTCGAACGCGTCGCCGAACTCGTCCAAGCCCACGTGAACAGCTTCGACGCACAGGTTCGCGCCGCCGTCACCGGTCGTCTCGCCGCACCACTCGCCTGACGAGTGGCGGAGAGCCCGTCCGCATCTCGTCATCTCTGCTTCGCGCGGTGGTGTACGTTGCCGACACGAACACCCTGGGAGGGAATCATGGGAGCACCACGTCGCATCGCTGCAGCGATTGCACTGATGTCTGGGTTGGCGATCGGGCTGGCGAGCCAACCCGCCGCAGCAGGTATCAGCGCAGGCATCACGATCACCTACACGGTGACAGGAGGCGCCGACCCTGCCGGCGTCGGTGCCGGTCTGGACCTCGAACTGTTCGACAGCACAGGTGCGTTGGTGAGCGACTGTGCGGAGAACGGCTCCGGCGCCGGTCGCCAACTTCGTTGCGGCACCGGCGGCCAGACCGCCCTCGCCAGCGGGATCTACACCGTGGGCGTCGGCGGCGTTCCCACCACCCACCACGTCGCCGCGGTGACGTGTCAAGACCAGGGCAACCAGAACGAACGACTCAGGATCGATGCCACCGAGTTCGCCGAGGCCACCATCGATTACGTCAGTGGCGACGTGTTCAGTTGCTCCGTGACCATCGCAGCGAATCCGCTCACCACTGTGGACGTCGTCGTCGACGACAGTGCCGGCGGCACTGCGGTCCCCAGCGATTTCACCGTCGAGTTCCATGACGACACCGACACGATCGTCGCGACGGCGACCGATCCGGCGACGGGGACGTGCCTGCCGAGCGGTCCGTCCAACGGAGTCTGCGGTGGCGTACGAATCGCTCCCGGCGCCTACACCCTCGGGATCACGCCCGTGAAGGGATACGTCGCGACGAGTGCATTCTGCCTGGCATCGTTCCCGGGCGAGAACGGGAACGCCCTCCAGCTCCCGGGGATCCAGGGCGATGTCAGCATCACCGCCGTCGACCAGCCCTGCCAGATCACGATGACCTACGTGACGCAGACCATCACTGCCGATGTCGTCATCACGAGCAACGACGGTGGCACCGCAACGGGTGCCAGCTTCTTGATCGAGATCCTCGACGGAACCACGGTGGTCGCATCCGGAACCGACCCGGAGCCAGGAATCGGCAACGCCCAGTTCAGTGCCGTCCTGCCGGTCGGTGAGTACACGGTCCGCGTCACCGGCCCCGACACCTACACCCTCGACGTCGTCGTGACGCCCGTCGTCATCGAAGTGGGCGACGCCAGTAGTGAGACGCTCACAGCGCAGGCCAACCTCGTCGCGAGTGGCTCGTTCACCTTGTCGCCGACCCAGTCGGCGCGCATCACAGCGACTGCCGATGATGTCGCCGCCACCACGACCACGACCACCACGACCACGACCACCACGACCACCACGACCACCACGACCACCACGGCGATGCCGACGGGCGTGCTACCCGAAACCGGCACCGCCTCGTCGACCGTCGCACTCTGGGCGCTCGTCCTGCTGCTCTCCGGTGGCGGCATCGTGCTCGCCACGCGCCGCGCCTGACCTGTTTCGGTCACCGGTCTCGCGCCCTGAGCGACACCGACCGATGAAGTCAGCAAGGTCTTGGCAAGGCCTCATCAAGACATCGTCTGAGTGGCCGCTTTTCAGGGTCCCATGGCGGTCCAGGCGCCTACGGTTCCGCCATGGGCGAGACACGGGGCGGGAACAGATGAAGCGAGCTGCACTGTGGCTGGGCGCCACCGTTGTCCTGATCGGCTTGATCATCGACGGGAACAACGCGATCAAAGACTGACGAAGACGCACCGCCGAGCGCGACGACCTGTTGTGGTCGCAAGCCACGGTGCGAGACTGTTCGCCATGACGGGACTCGATTTCACGGCTGACCACTGGTACATCGACGACCTCCCCGGAGATCCCGACGATCGGAACCAGCGTCGGCAGGTGTCCAACGCCGCGTGGTCGAGTGTCGCTCCCACACCGACCGCCGACCCGCGACTCGTTGCGCACTCAGCAGAAGTCGCCGCAGCGCTCGGCATCGAGCCGGAGGCCATCGACACCGACGAGTTCGCCCGCGTGTTCTCGGGGAACGCCGTCCCGGCCGGCATGACTCCCCACGCCATGAACTACGGCGGGCACCAGTTCGGCAACTGGGCCGGCCAACTCGGCGACGGACGTGCGATAGCCCTCGGCGAGATCGCGACGCCGGATGGCGGCCACCAGGTCCTGCAACTCAAGGGCGCCGGGCCCACGCCGTACTCCCGGGGCGCCGACGGCCGAGCCGTGCTGCGGAGTTCGGTCCGCGAGTTCCTGTGCAGCGAAGCAATGCATCACCTCGGCGTTCCGACCACCCGCGCCCTCAGCCTCGCCCTCACCGGCGACCAGGTCGTGCGCGACATGCTCTACGACGGCAACCCGGCACCCGAGCAGGGCGCGGTCGTCTGCCGCGTCGCCCCGAGCTTCATCCGCATGGGCCACTTCGAACTTCCCGCGTCACGTGGTGAGATCGATCTGCTCCGCTCGCTCGTCGAGCACACGATCCGGCGCCACTTCCCGCACCTGATCGCACCGCCGACCGATCCCGTCACAAAGGTGCCTGACCCCGATGTGACGGAGTCGCTGACGGATGACATCGTCGTGGCGTGGTTCCGCGAGGTGATGGAGCGGACGGCGGATCTGATGGTCGACTGGATGCGCGTCGGGTTCGTCCACGGTGTGATGAACACCGACAATCTCTCGATCCTCGGGCTCACCATCGACTACGGCCCGTACGGCTGGCTCGAGGACTTCGATCCCGGTTGGACACCGAACACCACCGATGCCGGCGGGCGCCGCTACCGATACGGCAACCAGCCCCAGATCGGTCACTGGAACCTCGGTCGCCTCGGCAGTGCCCTCGCTTCGCTCGTCGACGACGTCACACCGCTGCAGGCCGTCGTCGATGACTACGGGCCCCGTTTCGGCGCCGGCTGGGACGCAGCGCTGGCTGCGAAGCTGGGCCTCGCCGAGCAGATCGATACCGACGAGTTGCACGAGGTGCGACGCGAGCTGGCCAACGACCTCCTCGAACTGCTCCCGCTCACCGAGACCGACATGACGATCTTCTTCCGCACCCTCGGAGACATCGACGTGACCACGGTCGACCCGTCGCTCCCCGACGAGGACCTGGTCACCCCACTCCTCGGCGCCTACTACGTGCCGGCCGATTTGGCCGGCGAGACGCTGGCCAGGACCGCCGACTGGTTCCGCCGCTACGTCGCGATCTCGATGCGCATCGACCGGACACCTGCGCAGCGAACAGCGGCGATGCACGCCGTGAACCCGAAATACGTCCTGCGCAACTACCTGGCGCAGCTCGCCATCGACGAGGCCGACACTGGTTCGTTCGAGCTGATCGGTGAACTGCTCGATCTGCTCCGGAGACCGTTCGACGAGCAACCCGAACGCGAGCAGTACGCCGCACTCCGTCCGGACTGGGCCCGGGACCGAGTCGGCTGCTCGATGCTGTCCTGTTCATCCTGACGATCCCGGCGGCCCCATCCACCCCACTCACAACGGGCCGTGCCGATGCCCGATCCGAGGGGTGTGCAACAGTGATGGAATGACCGACCACGGGAGCGACGAAGCAGACCTCTGGGCGAACACCGGCAAGCAGCCGGTCGATCCGCCCGACCCAGGCGCCGACCCCACCGTGGCGCAGCCCACACTCCCGGCCGGTGCGGACCCGACGGCCGTACAACCAGCAGTCCCACCCACCACCGTGCAGCCAGCGACACCTGGCGTCGCTGCGCCGACCGGATACGTGACCGGGCCGGGCGCACCGCCCCCCGCTCAACCGCCCGCCCCGCCGACCGGTGGTCCCGGCGGTCCTGGTGGTCCCGGAGATCCCGGTACCGACCAGCCGGCCTGGCTCGTTCCAGCGGCAATCGGCGTCCTGGTCGCGGTCGTCGGCGCCGGGTTGATCTACCTGATCACGCGTGATGGCGGCGACGACGCTGTGTCGACGGACGTGAGTTCGACCGTGTCGATCGTTCCCGACACGACCATCGCCGTCGACGACACCGTTCCGGCCGAGACCGTCCCGGAGACGACCATCGAGATCGAGACCACCATCGAGATCGAGACCACCATTGCCGTGGACACCACGCTCCCCCCGACCACGGCTGCACCCACGACGGCAGCGCCGGCCACCGCACCGCCTCCAGGGATCGTCCCCGCACAGCCCGGCCAGGCACTCGTCGCCGGTCAGGCCCTCAGCATCGTCAGCGCATGCGCCACGAGCCCGGTGCCCGGATACGGCGTGCGGAGCTACCACGTGATGGACAGCACCGGCCCACTCGTCATCGAGGAGGGCAACGACGAAGGCAACGCATTCGGTCTCTTCTCCGACGCCGGGGTCCCGCGCGACACCGACGAGTACACCGAGCTCGGTGACGGCTTCGGCATGGTGGTGCTGGAAGGCGACACCAGCTTCGACGTCGCCGTGAACCCGGCCGGCGTCGCTGTCGGCGACTGCACCAGCCGCGGCTCCGCTCGGTTGTCCGATCCCGCTGCCCCCGACGTCGGATACACCTACGGCGTCGTCGACATCTGTGCCCAGACCGTGCCGTTCCGGGCAATCGCCTACCTCAGCGAGGGTGGCAACATTCGCATCGTCGACAACGGCGACGGCACCGCCCGAATCACGCTCAACACGATCGACCTCTTCGATGCGACCGATCCCGCCGCGACGATCACGAGCGAGGGCGGGCGCCAAATCGTGGTCGGCGAGGTCGACGGCTCGACCATCGACGGCGAGACCACGCAGGCCATCCGCTTCGAGGTCGACAGTGCATCGATCCGGGCGTGCGTCGGGTCAGAATCCCCCTGATTCGACCGGTGCGGCGAGCATCTCGGTGAGCCAATCGATGCGTTCGCGCATCAGCTCCATCCCCGGTGACGGCGCCACATTGGCCACGCCGGACACCGGCCGACCGAACACCATCTGACGCGGGGTGCCCGGGTCGTAGGCGGGCCACGCTTCACGGCCCGGCGAGTCGGGCACGCCCGTCGCAGCGAACGCGAACCACCGGTCGCCCATGTCGCGAGCGGTGAGGTGCGCATCGTCGGCAACCGGCACCAGCGGGAAGGCCGTGTCGAACACGTAGAAGATCTCGGCGGCGTGGAATGCGCCGGCAGTCTGCTTCTTCGACGGCGGCGTCGCAGTGAAGTAGTAGCGATAGACCGGATGTCCGCCTGCCGCATGTTGACGTGCCGCATGATCGACGTGCACGCCGAACATGTGGTCGCAACCGTGACGCGCAACCGCATCGCGGTCCAAGGTGATCAGGCCCGGGTACGCCGCCATGAGCCGATCGACGTGACCACTCGTCGGATATGAACTCGCGAAGGCTTCGAGCGCTTCGTCCGCCGGAACCTGCACGACGGGCCCGCCGTTCAGCGCCTCGCCGTGGTCGCGGTAGAACTCGCCGCCCGCCGGATGCATGAAGTCGGCAAACAGGGTCGCTTCGTCGCTGTTGTATCCGATCATCAGCGGGACCGATGCCTGCTGCTGTGCGCTGAACGCGGACATCGGCGTCGTCGGCAGGATCACCCCGTCGACAGTCGGGTAGAAGTGGCGACCGAGTTCGGAGTTCTCCCGGTAGTACGTCGTCAGCTCCTCGGCAGGCAGTGCACGAAGCCGTTCGAGTTGTCCCTCCGTCGAGCCCACGACGAGGTCGGCGAACTCGACGCCGACGTCTTCTGCCGCTCGGAAGCCGAGCGCCGGACGCCGCAGGTGCAGCCAACGGCCGCTGTCGCTCGGACTCTGGGCGATCGCTCGATGGAACAGGCCACGAGCACGCGGTGACGTCATCAAGTTGAGAACGGCCTCACCACCGGCGGATTCACCGAAGATCGTCACGTTGTCGGGATCACCGCCGAAGACGGCGATGTTGTCACGCACCCAGGCGAGCGCTGCGATCTGGTCCAGCAATCCGTAGTTGCCCGACACACCGTCGGCGGATTCTGCGGCGAGTTCAGGGTGCGCCATGAACCCGAACATGCCCAGCCGGTAGTTGAAGGTGACGAGCACCGCACCACGCTCGGCGAGGACGTCGCTGTCGTACTGCGGTTCGGTGCCGCTGCCGTCCGTGTGGTCGCCACCGTGGATCCAGACCATCACCGGCAGCTTGCGGTCGAGCCGATCGGCGTGCGCTGGCATCCTGACGTTGAGCTGCAGGCAGTCCTCGCTCTGCTTGGTCTTGGCCAGCTTGATCGCACCGCCGAGCGCGCGTTTGCGTGCGGCACCGAGACCGAGCCCGTTGATCAGCGTGTCGAAGAAGAGTTCGAAGCCCGCCGCCCGCTGGTACGCATAGGGCCCGAACTTGCGACAGTCGAGCGTCCCACCCCACGGCTCGACGGGCGCGGGCGCCTGCCACCGACGCTCGCCCACGGGCGGAGCCGCATAGGGAATGCCCCGGAAGTGGGCCATCCGGCCCTTCGAGCCGAGCTTGCCCTTGATCTTGCCGGATGCGATGGTCGCGGTGATCGTCTTCGAAGCCATACCTCAGTATTGCCCAGGCGCTGCGAATCAGCCCGAACGACCGGCGCTCAGTTGAAGATGTCCTCTGGCAGGCCCTCGCAGTTTGCGTCGGCGTAGTCCTGGATCTTCTCGATCGCGACGGACATCTTTTCGAAGTCACCCTCGAACTCGTCGAAGGACGCATCTTCACCGGCGTCGTTGATCTTGTTCATGACGTCGATGAAGGTCTCGAGTTCGCCCTTGAGGTCGCCCGGGGCGTTCGACTTGACGTCCTCGAGTGCCTCCATCGCCCCGTCGAAGTCCGTTTCAGGGCTGACCTCGGAATTTTCGAGTTCGAGGAGACTGTCGCAGAAACCCTCGGCGGATCCGCCACCATCGCTGCCACCGCATGCGGTGAGCGAGAGGGCGCCGAGGCCGGCCGCGAGGGCGAGGTTGCTGAGCTTGTTCATGTGCGGTTCTCCTGAGTGTCCGGTGACGGGTGTCCGGCGAATCCGTGGGAGCCGCCGGTGACACCGTCGCACACCAGCGTCAACTGGCGTCGTCATTTTCCGATCCGGTAGCGTCAGCGACGTCGTGGTGCGACCCTCGACACACCACCCTGTGTTCTGTATCATGGAACTGTTCCACGATGTGGAACACAACGCAGAACTGGACGACACCATGAGCTTCCCCACCGACCTCGAGATCGCGAGCCGAGCGCAGCTGAAGCCGCTCGGTGACATCGCCGGCGAGTCGGGCATTCCGCTCGAGTGCTTGGAGCCGTACGGTCGAGGCGCCGCCAAGATCGGCCTCGACGCCATCGAGAAGATGCAGGACCGCCCGAAGGCAAAGTACGTCGTCGTCTCGGCCATCACTCCCACGCCGCTGGGTGAAGGCAAGACCACCACCACCGTCGGGCTCGGGATGGGGTTCAGTCACATCGGCAAGCGGGGTGTCATCGCCGTGCGTCAACCGTCCATGGGCCCCACCTTCGGGATCAAGGGTGGCGCGGCCGGTGGCGGCTACAGCCAGGTCGTGCCGATGGAGCTGCTGAACCTGCACCTCACCGGCGACATGCACGCCGTGACCGCTGCGCACAACATGTGCTCGGCGGCGCTCGATGCCCACATCTACCACGGCAACGAATCCGGTCTGGACCTCCACAACATCACCTGGCGGCGCGTCATCGACGTCAACGATCGCTCGCTGCGCAACGTCGTGATCGGCCTCGGCGGTCGTCTCGACGGCGTGCCGCGCGAGACCGGCTTCGACATCACCGCCGCCTCGGAGGTCATGGCAACGCTCGCGCTGTGCACCAGCCTCAAGGATCTCCGTGAACGCCTCGGGCGAATCGTGGTCGGCTACACCCCGTCGGGCACACCGGTCACCGCCGAGGAACTCAAGGTCGCCGGCTCGATGGCCGTGATCTTGATGGAGGCGATCAAACCCAACCTCATGCAGACCCTCGAGAACACGCCGGCGCTCGTCCACACCGGACCGTTCGGCAACATCGCGACGGGCAACAGCTCCATCGTCGCCGACCGCATCGGCATCCACATGGGCGACTACCTCATCACCGAGGCCGGCTTCGGTGCCGACATGGGAGCAGAACGCTTCTTCAACATCAAGTGCCGCTCCTCGGGCCTTGCGCCGGACGCCGCCGTGCTCGTCGCAACAGTACGCGGCTTGAAGGCGCACTCGGGCAAGCATCACATCGTCGCCGGCAAGCCGTTGCCCGAGGATCTCCTGAAGGAGAACCCGGATGAGGTCCACCAGGGTGGCGACAACCTGCGCAAGCAGCTCGAGAACATGCGGATCCACGGCTGCACACCGGTCGTCGCGATCAACGTGTTCCCGGGCGACCACGACGCCGACATCAACGCCATCAAGGAGATCGCCGAAGAGTTCAACGCTCGCTCCGCCGTCTCGATGCACTTCACCGAGGGCGGCGCCGGAGCGACCGAGCTCGCGCACGCCGTCGCGGAAGCAGCCGAAGAGAAATCGGAGTTCAAGTTGCTGTATCCCGATGAGATGAGCCTCCGCGACAAGATCATCACCGTGGCGACCAAGGTCTACGGCGCTGACGGCGCCGAGTTCTCCGCCCAGGCGAACAAGCAAATCGACAACTACGAAGCCAACGGTTTCGGCAACCTGCCCGTCTGCATCGCGAAGTCCCACCTCTCGCTCAGCCACGACGCCAGCCTCAAGGGTGCACCGACAGGTTGGACACTGCCCGTGCGCGAAGTCCGAGCGTCGGTCGGTGCCGGCTTCGTCTACCCGATCTGCGGTGACATGCGCACGATGCCCGGCCTCGGACAGACCCCCGCACTCCAGCAGATCGACATCGACGCCGACGGCAACATCGTCGGACTCAGCTGAACCACATCCCCCAACCCAAAGTTACGTGGGGTCTGACCCCACGTAACTTTGCGCCGAACGAATCGAACAGGGACACCGATGTCTGCACAGGAAGTCACCGTGCCGAGCAACACGAGCAGTCCGGGCAACCGGTTGCGCCGCACGCTCCGGCGTCCACTGCTCGAACCCGGGCCGTCACGTCTGCGGTCGATGATCGAAGCGGCCAAGGTCGAGTTGATCCCGATGAAGAGCCTGGAGCGCGCCATGACCGAGCTCGTCGCGGGGTCACAGATCTCGATGACGTGTTCGCCCGCGAAGTCGATCGAGGCGACACTCGACGAGACCGCTGTCCTCGTCGCTGCGGGACACAACGTGACACCGCACATCGCGGCGCGGATGGTGCAGACACCCGACCACCTCACTGCGATCCGGCAGCGTCTCGTCGAGATCGGCGTGCGCGAGATCTTCGTCGTCGGTGGCGACGCTGCCGAGCCCGGTTGCTACTTCGACGCCGTCGAGTTCATCGCCGCATTCATCGAGCACGATGACGCCGACGGACGCGACCGGCGCCAGGTCGACCACATCGGCTACACCTCCTACCCCGACGCGCATCCGTTCATCACGAACGAGCAACTCCACGACGCGCTCCACGCCAAGCAGCGCCTGATCCTGGACAGCGGTCGCACCGCCCACGTCAGCACGCAGATGTGCTTCTCGGCCGATCAGATCCGAACCTGGCTGCGCGCCGAGCGCGCCAGCGGCTTCACCGTCCCGGTGCATCTGGGCGTCCCGGGCGTGATCGACAAGTCGAAGCTGCTGACCATGGGCGTCCGCCTCGGCGTCGGCACGTCGCTGCGCTACCTCACCAAGAACCGCAAGGCGCTCGGCAAGATGATGACGCAGCGTTCCTTCGAACCGGACCAACTCCTCCGGCCTCTCGCCGGCGACCTGATCGACCTCGGCATCGAAGGCATCCACCTCTACACCTTCAACCAGGTTGCAGCCACCGAAGCCTGGCGTTCGACGACCCTGGCCGAGTAGCCCGAGGCGTACTACGACTTGACGCGTCGAAGTGCGGCGCGCGAGGCCTTGAGTGGCCGCGACGCCAGCCTGATCGCCAGCTCGGTCGAGCGATACGGCACGGCCACGAACTTGCCCTGACGTTCCATCGGCAGGGCATCGGCGGCAACGAGTCGGTAGCCGACGTAGGCGACGATCACGCCGTGCGTGCATGCCATGGCCCAGAAGAACGTCGACGGGCCGGTGGACCCGAGGATCGACGTGGTGATGATCGGGCCGACGACTGCACCGGCACCGTTGATCCGCAACAGCGAACTGCTCGCACCGATGGCCTTGCCCGGCGCCGACCAGTCGAGTGTGTAGGAGAGCAGGAGCGAGTAGAGCGGGAACGTGAGCGCACCGAGCACGAACATGCCCACCAAGATGAGCCAGCTCTCCGGCGGAAGGACCGCCATCAACGAACACACGCCAACCGCTGCAGCAGCGACGGTGAAGATCACGCCGCGTCGTGACACCCGGTCCGAGATGAGACCGATTGGCCACTGCAACAACAGCGATCCGGCGGTGGGAAGCACCAGGAACACTGCCAACCGTTGCGCATCGAAACCGACGCCGCGGGCGTAGACCGCCCCGAGGCTGAGCAGGACGCCGTGCGACATGCCGGTGAAGAACATGCCGATCAGGCCGGTGGGAACGGTGTCGAACAGTTCTTTCAGACCAAGCCGTTCGGCCTCACGGACCGGCGGTGCCTCGGTCGTCGCTGCGAGCGTGACCGGCACCAGTGCCAACGAGACGAGCACCGAAGCGAGGATGAAGAGCGTGGAACCGGCCGTGTCGACGAAGGCAATGATGAGCTGCCCGATGGCGAGGCCACCCATCGAGACGACCATGTAGATCGCGAGCGTCCGTCCACGCGTCTTCGGCGTCGACGCGTCGTTCAGCCACGACTCGAGGACGATGTAGAGCCCGGCCATGCAGAACCCGAAGATGAGCCGCATCAGGGCCCAGGTGACGGGTATCACCGAGATCGAATGGATCAGCACCGCTGCCGACGCCAGCGACGCGAGACCGGCGAACACCCGAATGTGCCCGACGGTCGCCAGGAGTCGGGAGATGACCGGCGGGCCGACCAGGAACCCCGCGAAGTAGCACGACATCACGTAGCCGCTGGTCGTGACACCAAATCCCTCGTCCACGACACGCACACCCAGCACGGCGAGGTTGAGCCCGTTGCCGACCATGAGCATGCCGAAGCCCAAGAACAAGGCCCACAGCGCCATGCCTCCCCGCACCACGGGTTGCAGCTGTGGAGGCTCCGCGTCGTCGACCGCGACCGGCCCCAGGGCGTGCTCGTCCGAGGGCACGACTGCACCTACTGAACCGGGCGCTACGCCGTTGTCGGGGGTGCTCACGCGCATTCGTTCGTCGGTCAGGGCCGGAACGCTACCGCTTCTCCCCCTCCACGCGAGTCACGTCAGGGCCCGTGCTTCGTCCGGCCCCGCAGCGCGTCGAGCCGGCGCCGGTCGCGCTTGGTCGGTCGACCCGCGCCGCGGTCACGTTCGAAGACCGGCGGCTGCAGGTCGCGCTCGGGTGGCGGCGGGCTGTGATCGTCGTAGCACTCGACCGCGATCGCTGCGCCGACCCGCTTCGTGATCAATCGGCTGACGACCAGAATGCGTTCGAGCTGGTGCACTCGCGCCTCGATGCGGTCGCCGACCGCGACCTTCGACGACGGCTTGGCGGCCTTGCCGCTGAGCTGAACATGGCCCGACCGGCACAGCCCAGCGGCGTCCGCCCTGGTCTTGGTGATACGAACGGACCACAACCACTGATCGATCCGGACGGATGCTCCGGCGTGGTCGTCTGCGTGTTCATCTGTGTCGTCGTGTGTTGGCATCTGGTCTCTCCCCTTCAGTCACCGAGCGCGTCGTCGGCCGACCACGCGCGTTCGAGCAGGTCGAGGCGCTGCGTCGCGTTCGAACGGCGGCCGACGGCGACTTCTGCGACGAGCAGGTTGAAGAGGGCGAGTGTGCCGACGTGGCTGTCGAAGGGCCCGGCAGAAGCGGCTTCGACGACGAAGGAATGGGTGGCGTCGGCGGCGAGCGGCGAGATCACGCTGTCACTGACGGCCACGATCGCGAACCCGTGGCCGTGGGCCACGGCGAGCGCGTCGAGAAGCCAGCGGTCGTAGCGCCGGAGGTCGACGGCGACGACGACCGTCTCTGCGGGCGTCAACGCGAGTGCTTGCAGGACATCGACCTGGTTCCCACCGACGAGCTCGACATCCGGCCGGAGTTGCAACAGGTCGTGCACGAACTGCGTCGCGACGCCACACGATGCCGAGCCCGACAGGACGCGCACCGGGCGGGCGTCGTCGGCCAGCAGGCGGACCACGGAGGCGAGCACGTCGGGGTCGAGGGCCGCGAGGGTTCCGGCCACGTTGCTCTCCTCGGCTGCAGCGTGCCGACCGGCGAGGTCATCGACACCGCCGAGTTGTCGGATGCGCTCGGCAGCAGGCCGGAGTTGGGTGGCGAGTTCACTCTGGACGTCGCGCTGCATGCCGACGAATCCGTCGTAGCCGAGTTTCGTGGCGAGGCGGACCACGGTGGCCGTTCCCGCCTCGGCTGCGGTCGCGACCTCGGCGACCGTGCCGAACGCGACGACCTGCGGCGTCACGAGCAGGACGTCGGCGATGCGTCGCTCCGTCGTCGTGAGCGCGGTGCCACTCGCCTGGAGGCGTTGAGCGACCGTCACGGCACGCAAGTTAGCAGCACGGAAAACAGAATGACGTCTCGCGTTTCATTCTGCTACCGTGTCGGAATGAACGTTTCAGTCCAGCAGATGCAGTGGTCCGATGGTTCCACCGGACAGACCTCGCCATGGCTGTCCGCCCTGTCCACCAGCACCACCACCACCGGGGTGCACGACGATGCCGGCGCATGGGGCGACGAGGAACTGGCGCGCGAGGCCGGCCGACTCGGCTCGACGCTTCCCGCCGAAGTCGCCACCGCTCTCACCGACTTCGCGGACCGACCGAACCGCCTCGGCGCGCTGCTGTTGACAGCCGTTCCGGTCGAAGAACTCCCGCCGACGCCGAGTTCACCGAATGCGTGCACGTCGAAGAGCCTGGCCTCCGAACTCACCTTGCTCGCTGTGGCCCGGCAGCTCGGCCAACCCGTCGGCTACGCCCCCGAACACGGTGGCCGCATCGTGCAGAACCTCGTCCCCACCCCAGAAGCCGCCGATCTCCAGATGTCGACATCATCGAGTTCGAACCTGATGTTCCACACCGAGACGGCGTTCCACCCGCACCGGCCGCGCTACCTCGCCCTGCACTGTCTGCGCGGCAACCCCGAGGCACACACCACGCTCGCCTCGATCTTCGACATCATCGACGCACTCCCGCCGGCTGAGCGGGACGCCATCGTCGAGGTGATGTTTGCACCTCGCTTCCGCACCTCGGTCGACGCCAGCTTTCTCGGCGGCCGCGTCGACGAACTCGGCGAGCCACACGCGCTGCTGACCGGCACACTCGACGAGCCGACCTTCGTCTTCGATGCAGATCTGACCGTCGGCGTCGATCCCGACGCCTGCGCCGTCGTCGAACAGGTCCAAGCTGCGATCGGCGCCGCCACGACGTCGGTCGTCCTCGCTCCGGGCGACCTCATGATCATCGACAACAACCGCGCCGTCCACGGACGGTCCCCGTTCACCGCACGGTTCGACGGCACCGATCGATGGCTCCAGCGGGCCTTCATCGTCAGCGATCTGGCCCCGAGTGCCGCTGATCGGCGCGGGCGGGTGATCGTCACCGAATTCGGCAGCGATCCCGTCCCAGCCTGACCAGGTCGCAACAGTTCGGTGCTGTTCGCGACGCAGTTGCCGCCCTGGGTAGACGGACTACCTACTGGTCGGTAGGCTGGCGGATGTGAACGAGCAGGAAATCCTCCACGCCATCACTCCCGACGTCGAGCAGCTGCTCGAGCGCCACTTGGAGACCACCAAAGAGTGGTTCCCTCATGAGTACGTGCCGTACAGCCGCGGTCGCGATCACATGGAAGGCCACGTCTGGAGTCCCGAAGACGCCGACCTCGCCGGAGCTTCCCTCACACCTGAGGTCCGCAGCGCCCTGCTGGTCAACCTGCTCACCGAGGACAACCTGCCCTACTACTTCCGCACCGTCGAGCGGATGTTCGGTCAGGACGGAGCCTGGGGCACCTGGGCCCGCCGCTGGACCGCCGAGGAAGGCCGCCACTCGATGGCGATCTACGGTTACATCACCGTGACCCGCGCCATCGACCCCGTCGAACTCGAACGCAGCCGCATGGTCCAGGTCAGCAAGGGCGAGACACCCGAGCCGGAAACGACCCACGAGGGGTTCATCTACCTCGCGCTGCAGGAACTGGCCACCCGGATCTCGCACCGCAACACGGGCGCGCAGCTCGGCGACGAAGTCGGCTTCAACATGCTCAAGCGTGTGTGCAGCGACGAGAACCTGCATCAGCTGTTCTACCGCGACCTCGCTGCCGCCGCGATCAAGGCCGATCCGAACTCGATGATGATCGCCATGGAGAAGCAGGTCCGCACCTTTGCGATGCCCGGCACCGGCATCCCCGACTTCGAGCGCCACGCCAAGGCGATCGCCAAGGCTGGCATCTACGACCTGCAGATCCACCATGAGCAGATCCTCGCCCCCGTCGTGCTCCGTCAGTGGGACGCAGCGAACATCACGGGCCTCTCCGGTGATGGTGCGGCGGCCCAGGAGAAGCTGATGAAGCGGATGGCCACGAGCGAACGAGTCGCCAAGCGTTACGCCGACAAGCGTGACGCCGCAATGCAACCTGCCTGAACGGCTCGCTGCACCTACTGCTCAGGTGAACGCCACCGCTCAGGTGAACGCGACTGAGGCGACCATCATCACGACGAGCAGCATGGCGCCGACCAGCACGAGGCGCTGCATCAACGGTGAGTATCGAGAGTCCGGATTCACCATGGCGACATTCTGGCCAGCGGATCGGACTCCGACAACCGGCAATCATCGACGGTGGTCACCGGCTGTTCAAGAAGGTGAGCACTGCGAGCACCCGGCGGTGTGCGTGCTCGATCTGCGGGAGGTCGAGCTTGGAGAACACGTTCGAGATGTGCTTCTCGACCGCGCCGAGTGAAACGACGAGCTGCTCCGCGATGCCGGTGTTCGACATGCCTTCGGCCATCAGCCCGAGCACTTCGTGTTCTCGTGGCGTGAGGCGTTCGAGTTCCGATGTTCGGCCGGTCCGACCGAGCAGTTGCCGGACGACCTCGGGATCGATCGCGCTGCCGCCAGCGGCGACGCGTCGCACGGCGACGATGAAGTCCTCGACGTCGACCACTCGGTCCTTCAACAGGTACCCCAGCCCGGCGGTCTCACCGCTCAGCAATTCCGTCGCGTAGCGTTCCTCGACGTACTGGGAGAGCACGAGAATCGCGACCTCGGGGTGGGTCGCTCTGATCGCGAGTGCTGCTCGAATCCCCTCGTCGGTGTGGGTTGGTGGCATGCGGACATCGATCAAGGCGAGGTCGGGCCGATGCTCTTCGACCGCTGCGAGCAGTGCGTCGCCGTCGCCGACAGCCGCGAGCACATCGATGCCTCCGTCGGCGAGCAACCGAACCACGCCATCGCGGAGCAGCACCGAATCGTCTGCCACGACAGCGGTCAAGTGCTCGACAGTCGCGGAGGTCGTCACGGGGGCCGTCCCGGGCGTGGTGGTCATCGAGCCACTCCTCTGTCCACTCGATCGGTCGATGATCGCTGCGAGGACGTCCGTTGCCCGTGGGATGACCGCTCCTTGGGCAAGACGGCGACCAGGGTGGTCGGGCCTCCGACCGGCGACCAGACGCGCAATGTGCCGTCGACTCCTGCGACGCGAGCGCGGATGCCGTCGAGGCCGGTGCCACGACTGGGGTCGGCTCCACCACGTCCGTCGTCGTGCACCGTCAATCGCACGGCGAGCCGCCCGTCGTCGAGCCGGTCGTCGTCGAGCCGGATCGATGCGACCCGCGCCTGGGCATGCTTCAACACGTTGGCCACCGATTCGTTCGCGATGTAGTACGCCGTCGAAGCGATGTCCTCGGGCAACTGGGCCGTACTGGTGACGTCGACTGCGATCGGGATCGGTGCGTTGGCCACGACCGCCGAGAGCGCAGCGTCGAGCCCGCGGTCCTCCAGCACGGCAGGGTGCAAGCCCCGCCCGATCATGCGCAGCTCACCGATCGAGCCCCGCACCTTGGCGCGGGCGTCGTCGAGCAGTTGCCGGGCCCCGTCGGGATCACTGTCGAGGCGACTGCTGGCACGCCCGATGTCGATGCCGAGCGCCACGAGCTGCTGCTGCACACCGTCGTGCAGGTTGCGCTCGATGCGGCGCCGTTCCTCTGACACCGCATCGAGGATCTGCTGTCGCTGACCCGACAGCTCGGTGACGCGTTCGCGCAGTTCAGCGTTGTCGGACGGGCCGAGCAGCGCAGCCGCGAAGGAGCGGGCGATTCGCGCGACGCCGACGGTGATCCGGGGCGCCAACCCGGCGAACGCCGCTGCGACGAAGACTCCGCCGAAGCTGAACGACGCCGGATCGAAGTCGGCACCGAACACGTTGCCGACCAGGAACCCCCACGGCGCCGTACCCAGCGCGAAGAACACCGGACCGGCGACGCCGAACAGGACGAGGAACAGCACCTGACGCCACCTGGCCGGATCACCCAGGGGCGTCCGAATCGACTCGACCAGTCCACCGGGCGAAGCACGGAGCTGCGGTGCGGGGATCACGTCGCCGACCCACCCGGCACGGCGGCGTTCCAGCGTCGCGACGGCATTGACGAAGCCGAACGCCGGGACGACGAGGAGGAGTCCGACACCGACGAGCGACAGTGCGAACACGACAGCGACGACGGCGATGACCAGGCCCATCATGATCGAACCCCAGACCGCTCCGACGAACAGCCAACCCAGCGCGACCCAGGTCGCCGGGTCGAGGAAGGGTCGGTACCACCACTCGAGTCCACTGCGAACGGAGTCGAACGGGAGGCCGGCCGCACTGATCCGACGATCCACGTCCGCGAGTCGGCTCTGGAAGTCACGAGCCGGAGGACGTTGCGGAGCGGGTGGCACCGGCGTCCCCGACGGTGCAGTCCATGCCGTCGGCGCGGCGGGAGCGCTGTCGCTCGACTGGTCGGCAGCCGAGTTCGTCTGGGCGGTCCCGTTCACGAGAAACAGTCTCCCACGCGGCCGACAGCCGCCGTCATGCTGCACCTCGCAGCGACACCGCGACCGGCTGACGGGTCACCCGGCGGACCATCAGCCCACCGAGCAGCACCGATCCGATCAGGACCACGCCGATGGCAGCGGGGATGGCACCCGTTGCGAACGTGTACCCGATCTCGACGGCGTTGGACGCCTCGAACGACTCCATGATCGCGCCGGCTCCCAGCCACCCTGCGACGAGGCCCGCACCGATACCGGCGACGCCGAGCGGCAGCAGTTCGGCGACCACCACGCGAAACACGTGTCGGCGGCGCCCACCGATGGCGCGGAGTGCTGCGAACTGGTGTCGACGCTCGTGAACACCGACGGCGAGACCGGAGGCGACTGCCAGACCCGCAACGGCGACCACGATGGCTCCGACGGCGCCGAAGATGGCCAGGATCGCATCACGTCCCGACTCGTCGTCTTGCAGGTCGCTGAAGCGCTCGACGTCGAGGACGCCCGACAGGTATGCGGGTGGGTCGTCGTCCAGCGACATCACCACGTTGCCCATCCCGGGCCGATCCATGTCACTCGCCAGTTCGGCGGTGTCGAGGTAGACCACTCGTTCACCGTCGGGGAACAGGCCGACGACGGTGTAGGTGTGCGTTCCCGAGGCGATGTCGACGTCGATGTCGTCGCCGACGTCCACGCCGATGCGTTCGGCGAACCCGGTGGAGATCGCGACCTCGCCGGGCGCAGCGAACCAGCGGCCCGCGTCCGTCGTGCGGTCGACCATCAGTGTGTCGGTGGCAAGCCCCTTCACTTCGATCTCCCAACCGCTCAACTCACCTGCGACTTCCGCGCCGACCTCGGCCCGCGGATCACCGTCGGCGACCGATGCGTCGATGTCGAGGCCCGGTCCGGGCACGAAGGTTCGCGAGCCCCACCGCAGCGGTTCGGTCAGCGACGCGTTGTAGTCGGTCACGGTGGTGGCGAGCGATGCGATGATCAGCAGTGCCGACACCGCTGCGGTGATCTGGGCGAACATCGCGAACGACCGGGCTCGCTGGTGGACACCGTTGCGCATCGCGGTCCGATCGAGCAGGGCCCCGACCCGGAGGCGGGCGACGAGGCGTTCGATCAGACGCTGGCCGAACGGTGATCCGCTGCGGTCGCTCAATGCCTCGGCGAGTGGTCGACGGGTGACGCGCCGCGCCGCGCGAGCGGCGACCACACGAGCGCCGACGAGGGCGAACAGCGCGCTGCCGACCATGACGGGGACCGACACGGCGAAGCCCGGCGTCAGGCCGATGAACTCCCTGAGGATCAGGCGCGCGATGAAGTTGGAGATGGCGATGCCGAGGGGGATGCCGATCACGACGGCAGCCGCCGCGATGACGAGGGCGAGACGGCGGAGGCGACGGCGCATCTCGCGATCGGGCGCACCCAGTGCACGCATCACGGCGACTTCGCGGGTCTGTTCGGTGATCAGCGTGTTCACCGTCGACGCCAGCAGGACCAGAGCGACCAGACCAGCGACGATGCCGAGCAGGCCGACGAGCGTGCTGATCTGTTCGATCTCCGCTTCGATCGGGTGCCGGCCGTCTGGAATGGTCAACGGCAGGGAGACCGTGGTGACGCCGACATCAGCCAGCGCGTCGCGAAGTGCCACCGACGTCGCTCGCAGCGCCTCGGCTCCCATGTCGATCGTCCTGACGACGACGCGGTTCGCCCCGTCGAGCCCGGCGATCGCAGCCGCTGTCTCCAGCGTGGTGAAGACCACATCGTCCTCGTTCCAGAAGGCGGTGCCACCGATGCCGACGACCGTGACCGTCATGCTCGGCGGGCTGATTGTCGGGCTGGTTGGCGGGATGGTGGACGGGGAGCGAAGTCTCGAAGCGATCGCCGAGTTGCGCGACGCCGTCGGTGACGAGCACCTCGCCGAAGGCCGTCGGCAGGCGCCCCACATCGGCGTGCACGATGTCGAGTTGCTGGTGACCGAGGTCCGCTCCGAGCAGGTCGAGCCGTCGACCGCCTTCCTGTTCGTCACGGCCCTGTTCGTCACGGCCGAGCTCGACGAACGTGAGGATCTGTGCTTCCGGTCCACGTTGTCCACCGATCCGACGATGCCGGAGACGTCGAATGTCCGGCTGTCGTCGACGGGCACGATCACCTGCGGGATGCCGCCCCGTTCGGCGGCGTCACGCAGCGAGTTTGTCGACACTGCGGGAATCGCGAGGACACCGATCGCACCGATCGCGAGGGCGAGCGCCATGACGCTGGTCAGGATGCGGACCGGCGCTCTGCCGACCTCGCGGAGGAGGCGGCGGATCATCAGGCGACCAGTTCTCGGGGCACGTCGCTCGCGATGAGCGGAGTCATGTCGATCCCCGCTGCGGTGTGCGCGGCAATGCGACCGTCGAGCATCTCGATCTGTCGATCGGCGCGAGCAGCGAGGTCAGGATCGTGGGTGATGAACAGCACGGTGGTCCCTGCGGCGGCCAGACCGGCGAGCAACTCGAAGACCACGTGGCCGGCGGCCTGATCGAGGCTGCCGGTCGGCTCGTCGGCGACGATCAACCGCGGTCGGGTGACGAGCGCTCGGGCGATGGCGACACGCTGCTGTTCGCCACCGCTCATCTGTGTCGGCAGCCGACGCAACTTGTCGCCCAGTCCGACCGATGTGAGCGCGTCCCTGCTCCGCTCGCGACGCTCGCGTCGATGGAGGCTGCGATCCGACAGTTGAACGGCGAGTTCGACGTTCTCCTCTGCGCTCAACGTCGGCAGGAGGTGGAAGTCCTGAAACACGATGCCGACCGTGCGGCCGCGCCATCGAGCGAGCCGATCACTCGAAAGCGAGTCGATTCGGGTGCCGCCGACGACGAGCGATCCCGAGGTCGGCGTGTCGATGCCGGCGATGAGTGCACCGAGGGTCGACTTGCCGCTGCCCGACGGACCGACGATCGACGCGAGTTCACCCGATCCGATGTTGAGGTCGACACGATCGACGCCGAGCTGGGCGCTGCTTCCCCGACCCCACCGCCGCGTCAGGTCGTGGGCCTGAACAAGTGGAACGAGTCGGGAACCGGGCGCTGTCTCGACGGGTGGGGCGTGCATGCTGAGTTCCATGCATCGATGGTGCGCAGGACCGCCGATCCCCTTCGATCCGGTGGCCTGGCGAATCGGTGGTGGGGTTTGCCCCACCACCGACCAGGCTGACGGCATGGCACGCCTGTTCCTCGCCGTTCGCCCGCCTGACGACGTGGTCGAGTTGCTACGCGAGCTGCCGCGCAAAGACCAGCGGGGTGTCCGGTTCGTTCCGCCGGAGAACTGGCACGCAACGCTGCGGTTCCTCGGCGACGCCGATCCTGACGCCGTCGCCGAGGCGATGAACCGCTCAACGCTGCCCGCGTCCGTCGTCGCCCGGGTCGGGCCGGCGATCGACATGCTCGGAACGCACTCGGTGATGGCACCCGTCGCCGGGCTCGACGACCTCGCAGCCGCCGTGGTCGAGGCGACGAGCGGTCTCGGCACCCTCGACCCCCGCCCCACCTACACCGGCCACATCACCGTGGCACGGGTCAAGCGTGGCACGATCGTCCGCAAGGTCGTCGGCATGCTGTGCTCCACCGAGTTCGCCGTCACCGAGGTCGAACTCGTCGAGAGCCGCCTGCGCCCGACGGGCTCCATCTACACGACACTCGACACCTGGCAGCTCCCGACCGCCTGACTGTCACTGAAATCGCCGTCGTCTACGGTTGCCGGATGGGGTCGACAGGCGCGACGGCGGGATCGGTCACGGTGATCACCGGCCCGCCGGGTGCGGGGAAGTCCACGGTTGCACGCGCCCTGGCCGACCGACTCGACCTCGCCGTGCTCGTGCGCGGCGACGACGTGCTCGGCTGTGTCGTGAGCGGGTTCGTCGAACCGTGGCGGGTCGAGTCCGATCGGCAGAATCGGGCTGCGCTCGCAGCGACGGCGGCGACCGCTCGCGAGTACGCCCGCAGCGGCTTTCCCGTCATCGTCGATGCAGTACTCGGCCCGTGGCATCTCGAACCATTCCTCGAGACCCTCGGCCTCCCGTGCAGCTATGTCGTGCTGCGCCCGAACCTGCAGACCACCATCGACCGGGCAACGGGTCGCGGTCCTGGATCACTCACCGACGACGAGCCGATCCGGTTCATGTGGGAACAGTTCGCCGACCTCGGTGAGCACGAACGGCACGTCGTCGACACCAGCGGACTCGACGTCGACGCCACCGTCGACGCCGTGCTCGATGCCGCACGGAAACATCGGCTCGCTGGCTCGATGCCGTGAACCAGACTGGGTCGGTGAGCACCGGCACCTCTGACACATCGGCCGCAGCAGACCGGCTTCCCCGCCGCGTCGAGAC